>Ga0224511_10000962_pt1 | contig 16066 bp, 6 predicted proteins | sample SF_May12_sed_USG_2_FD_169988 | JGI IMG/M metagenome (GOLD analysis project Ga0224511, IMG submission 169988) | Sediment microbial communities from San Francisco Bay, California, United States - SF_May12_sed_USGS_8_1 | ecosystem: Environmental > Aquatic > Marine > Sediment | place: USA...
GCTAGGGGGCGTCAGTGGTGTGGCATCATTCATTACCACTGATGAACAGCTTCAATAAAACCGAGGCTGCTGTTTTCTCGTGCAGGCTATGCTTCCTGAGGGCTTTCCCTTTCATCAGTTTTATATAAAATTAAATATTATATACAAAAATGTGAAATCATTTTTCATTTCATTTCTTTGATATATTTATATATAGAGATTTTACGTTGCTTAACACTGGTTGAGCGGGTGCCTTTACAATGGATAGTTCCACAACTGTCAATCAGGATAAATTATAACAGTACATGGTCAATTTTAATTAAATAGCTGATAGGTTTATGGTAAAATGACAATCTGACCTAGTTTAAACAATGGAAAGCATGGTTCCTGTTTGTGATAAGCCTTATCACATACATGTATACAATAGATTTCGCCATTTTTGGGCGGAGATTAAGAAATTGTGGAACTATCCATTGACCTTGTTGTCGTTTGTCTTCTTGGCCTGTTGCCGTTGGTAAACGAATATGACTTTTGTGAGATAATCAGTTTATAAATCCCAATTCCTTCGATAAACAACGTATATGCGTATATAGTGTTCAAAGAGGCACTGCTGTCTTTGACAAGGCCACAGTCGTATTGCTATATTTGAAAAATGAACGGCTTAAAGTAACTTGTTGTAAAGGAGGAACACGTACACGGGCATGGTAAATAGTTGGATTGATTTATTTACGCGACTCGTTTGATATGGATTTAAATTATATAACATACAATATATACGTATGCGTTTAGTATAACTGAGACAAACGGAAGTGCACAGGGGCATGGCGAAAATAGCAACGGTTTTTAAAGATGAACTCTATTTTAACTAAAACCACATCCATGGCATGATCCCAACGTCCAGTAAAATATAACTTCACAATGGTGTAGCGCGTAGAGTCATGTAAAGCCGCCAAACAAGCAACATACGCCCTTTGTAGCAAGTTAATTAACTTGAGAAAAAGGGGAAAACTTTATAAAGCATAAGAATTTGGTAAATGTTAATTAGTTATGTTTGTAAGCGGGTATACACTTGCATCATAAATATTGCGTAATCCGAGTGTCAGCGTCGACAGAAGCGCAAACATTTTGGTGATCAACCATATTAGACACAGCGCTATGTCCGCTTTAGTTGTCCCTCTAGCTCATGTGAGCCACCAGTCAGCCGATTGCGGAATAAAAAGGCCAGTTAAACACAGGAATGCTGAGACGTGAACTGACCGTCGTGGTATAATCTAATCTGCGTTTACGAATTAGCCAAACAACTACGGACGAACAAAACAAACGCTTTTATGTAGTGAAAGGCTACGCTTAATAATGATATATTTGACAAAATGGTTTTTTCTCGTGCAGGCTATGCTTCCTGAGGGCTTTCCCTTTCATCGGTTTAATGGCAACCATCACTGCATACAACTATAATAATATAACAACAAATTCAGCCAAAACAACAATCTTTATTACATCCACGCCAAGTTGTAAAATTAATAAACAACGTATTATTAAACAAGCAATGTAAACATAGAAGGTTACGCTAACACACATTATGTGGGGGAAAAGCTCAGCGTTTAATTAATAAACAGTCTTTCGTGATAAAACAAACACTGTTGTGTTGACAATGAACGTTTTTATCGGTTTAAGTTTAATTTATTTCAAGGGATAATGACGCCTCGGTTTATTTACCAGTGATTGTTCGTATCTCTCATCGGTACTGTATAAAACGTGCAGTAGCACAGTTAATTTTAATTAAACATTTACAAAAAAAGCATATTCTTGACATAGAACATGGTATTTCGATTGCACAGACTGTGTATTAATGGTTATGCAAATCCAGGATTTTAACATCTCAACGAAATATGTTGCAAACTACATTATTTCTTGCCATGAAATTACAATATAAAGGTCTGGCTAGTAAAAAGGTTTTTTTCAATATAATATGTAGAGATATTCTAAGAAAAAATGTTGCAAACAATGTAGTTAGATCAAGTTAAGGTGTACCATGACAAAATGAACTGCACAAAAACAATCACTTAGAACTGACCGAAACCCACAAAACAACAAGACGTAACATACATTCAGAATAAACATTTTTTTGTGTTTTTGGCTGTTTTCATATTTTTTTATGAAAATGAGTATAAATTATTAAGATTGATGGTGCAATAAAAATATGATCCATACAAAAACAAACATATCCTAGACAACAGAGGCACATACTTTACCATGCGCATTTTAGGACTGTTTTGAAGTTTGTTTTATTTGTTATAAAACTGGATATACCACACGTGACTACAAAATACAATGTTTTATTTACATCTTTGTTCAGCGTTATATTAAACAGTACATCTTCACAAAAATTTTGAAACATGCTATCAAAGGGTACGGGTCGGCATCTTATTTTCTGCATCATTGATACATGTACAAACATTTACATGTAAGTAAAGTTTAAGGTAAAGCTGCTTGTTAACATAATCGGTTTAAACTAGATATATATGTTATTCGTAAATCTATAAACATAATAAGTTTACACGCATATGGTGTTAAGAAACATTTTAAATCATTGCTTTCACTTTAAAAAGGCCCATAACTCCAAAAAAATAGTGGATTGTAACCCAAATCGAACTTGACCTGTGTTTTGATATTATATATGAACATACTAAATTTGAATTGAATCGATGAAGTCTTTCAAAAGTAATTGAGCGGACACCAATTTTTGTACTATGTTTTTATAAAAGGCCCATAACTCCATCAAAAATTAGTGGATTGTAACCCAGATCGAACTTGACCTGTGTTTTGATATTATTTATCAACATACTAAATTTGAATTAAATCGATGCAGTCTTTCAAAAGTTATTGAGTGGACACCAATTTTTGTGCTATGTTTTTATAAAAGGCCCATAACTCCGCCAAAAATGAGTGGATTGTAACCTAGATCAAACTTGACCTGTGTTTAGATATTATATATAAACATACTAAATTTGAATTGAATCCATGCAGTCTTTCAAAAGTTACTGAGCGGACAACATATTTTGATAACGGACGCACGGACAGACGCACGCACGGACAGGGGTAACACTTAATGCCCCTCCACCATTCTTCAAATGGCGGGGGCATACAAAAACTAAGAGAAAGCAACTTACAAACAGATACATATGTACATTTCTTTAGCCATTATTTAAATGTGAACTATTAAAAACCTTCCATTTGTGCATAACACTCAAGAATTTCGAGTTGCATAAAATCTCTTTTTTTACAAGTGAATTACACACATAACATACCTTCACATAAATACAACCAGACATTGTTGCAGCTATTTGGTAAATTCCAACAATTAAGAAATGACGATAATTTAGTAAAAACAACTAGTAACATACGTAATATAAGACGTATAACATACAAGCCAGATTCTATGTCATTTTATTCATTAACTTTATTTGATTATCTTAGAATCTAATCTATGTATATATGAAGAAAACTCAATTCATGATGACTCGTTTAAATTTTTAAACAACTGGACACCCATATACTTCCAGTTGTAAGTCTGGATAGGCGTTCCACTCCAGAGCGTGGAGACGAAGGCAGAGAGCCATGACTTGGTTGGGCAGCTGGTTCTCCACGACTGTGAATTGGTCTGTGTTTGCTTGGAACGTCTGTAAGGGTAAGGGTTATAATAATTATTTTTATTCAACCTTTCGGAAATATAAACGTACTGGCAGCAAAATACACATGGTTTTGTGCATACAACCATTCTCCAGTAATTGACGCCATTTTAGAAATCAAAATGACAAAAAAATGAATTAGTTCTGAGCCTTTAATATATAATATATTTGGGGTGCTATATCTAAAATATTACACACACCACTCCTACGAGAATTAAGGTATGTAAAACCATATATATATCGTAACAACTGCGTTATGGAGAATAAAAGCAAAACTAAAAAAACACTTGTTATTAATGCAAATCAATATTGATGTCATTACAATTGTAAAGTACAACTGCCGGACGAACATTGCGAACTATTTTAGCAAACAGAAAGCAGTTCATCATAAGTTTGCAGAAAGGCCACAAACTTAGTTCATTGTCGCTTAAAGATGTAAGCAAAAACAAACACAACGCCTTTGTATCAGATTGTGTATTAGGAACAAGCGGGCATGCTTAATTGTAAAAATGAGTTTCATTAAAACGGGAACATGTACTGCAGAAAAAATAATTTAAAAATAACCATTAAATGATATTTTCATAATGTGTGTCGTTTTGCGTTTGATTAAGAATTACGGAGCATATAATATATTCTTAATTTATTTTGTTTCTAATACTGTAATAAAATATTTCGATTACGAACGACAATTTGTGTTGATATGTTTCAAATAATATTCCAGTGTATCATTCTCACGAAACAACCATGATTAAGGTGTTTTAAACAAACAATACACCACCACGCAGCGGTGGCTCAGTGGTTAGAGCGTTCGCCCCGTAAGCGGGAGGTCGTGGGTTCGATCCCCGACCGCGTCATACCAAAGACGTTTTAGAAATGGTACCAGATGCTTCCTTGCTTGGCGTTCAGGATATAAGGACAGGTCTGAATTCTCTCTCCTCTCAAAACATCGTTCAAAAAAAGAAATGGATATCATCCGGAATGAGCGGTCGAGAGTGATTAATATAAGTTGGAATAACTTGTTTCGTAATCGACTTTAAATAAATAAGTTTAAATCAAAACTTATTAAAAAGAGTAAACAGTTATATAACGGCACGTAAAATTAGCATGATGGTCATACAGATAAGCTGAACACAATAATTCGATAACTTTATCATAAAAATAAAGATGTTTACCATACAAACTGTATCACTGAATATCAAATGGCAGTTTGAAAATATATCACAATGGCGCCATACTGACCACGTCACCATGTTAATTATACCCCCTGAAGATAGGATATGAAAGCTGTTTAACTATTTTAAAAAGGAAACCGGCATTTTTAATTGTTATATAAAATATTTAGACCTATATCTTACTTGGTTATTTCCAACGGCGTCCAATAGATTGGTGAATGTTACACAGTCGTCGGAGTAGGCCAGGCGGTAGACAGTGGTCCAGTGTAAATCGTTATCGCCTTTCGTCACAAGTCTAATCACCTTGCTCAATACGTGAAATTTGACCTGTGAAAAAATACTATTGCCTTACAATCGAAAAGCAATCTAGACATTGTTTACAGTTATGCATACTTTAAGTCTCCAGAGCTTAGTTGGGTATAAAAAAAGGAAAGAAACTAAGTTTACCAAAACTCTTAATAACTGCATGACAAAATATAAACTTTGGTAACATTTGGTAGGTTTAAAAAAAATAAGGACCAGGACACTTTCCAATGCACCATTCCAAATCCTGTTATGTCTATAACAACAGTCTTTCTTTGAACATCTCTTCAATTATTATTACAACAGTCTTATGCATTTTTTAAAGAAACGTTTTCGTAATATTTTTGAAGCAGCTGACCTTCAGATGCTCATAAAATATAATAAATGAAAAAAAGAATTAACGGTAAATACTTGTCATGAAATTTCACTGGAGAAATCTATTATTACTGACCCCTTAATTCAGTTGACAAAATCGTTGGTAAAACATCGTTTTTCTTTGCATAATCAACTGCGTTACTAACGCAGTAGCCGTTATGTATAGTACGAATATCCCGATGGCAGAAAAGCGAATTGTCTGTTTTCAAGTAAAAAATATGTAGGTTTTTTTTATTTCTAACAACTACTATATATATAATTAAGGAGATATTTGAAATATTTGTAACTAATGATTTTCTAGTATATTCTGGATGTCAGCTGCTTTAAGAGTCAGAGATTCATCATGAAATTCCTTGATTGAGACTTATGTATAAATCATTTTTGAGGTAAGTACTTTCCGACCCAAAATGATGTGTCTCTTTTAAAATGCACTTGCCACAAATGAATGGTTTGAAACCGAAGCGACAAAACTTTTATCATAATCATGACTATCAACATCACTTTTTATTAGTGATGGTGGCGGAGGCGGTAGTTGTGGTCGAATTAGTTAATTTCTGAACAAGAATGTTCAATCTATAAATAATCACGCCTAAACGTTTATATAGTCAGACTGATTTTTATGAGTCTTGCATTGTGTATGCATGGCCAACCTGCAGGTAAAACACTGGTGGAATGGTATTTATTTCAGCAAACGACGGGCACCAGTGTCTGTTGGCTCCATCCAGACGAGCATAGGGTGCTGCGGCAGAGACATGGATTTGGCTGGAAGCTGTGATGTAGCTGTCGGGTACAGGATAGCGGCCGTTTAGCAGTGGTTCTCCTTCAACAGCACAGGTTGAACCTGGACACAAATAGTGTAATTCTAGTATGTTACACGACTGCGTTCTTTAAACTACTCCCATATATGTTTCGTGGTAATAATTTCATTCCTCAGGATACCGGAAGCGTTCTAATCAGTGGGTGATTTTTATCATTTTTTTTTGTAAATATCGCAACAAAACATGATTACACATTTTCAAAAAAGGAACCACAATAAAAGTAAAACAAATAAGTTTGTAAAATGCGTGAATGAAGAATATACAATAAGTGCCCGAAAATTGTTGACGTTTCCACCGTTTCTTCGTCAATGTGTCATTTAAAGATATAAATTGTGCATTAATGTGGTAAATTACGGATAATCTAACTTCCAACTATAATATAATTTCGGAATTAAATGTATCGCATAATAAGCATTTTCTTTCATTTCTCTTACCTTGTGTGCAATAAGTAAAATGATTATTGACTCTAAATGATTTTTCAGTTTTCTGACACTTACAACTTTGCATAAATTAAGAAGAAACGCGGCAATGCAAGGCAAAAACTAGGTTTTCAACAACAAGTCATTTCACCCCAAACCAATTACCTGGATTCCATAGACCTCTGTAGCAATCCAAAGCAGTCTAAAATACAAGATGCATTTGTACCAACAAAGATAGTTGGTTTCAACAGTTAAAAAATAAACTATGCCAGATACTCAGTAGCCAGACTGTATATTCATGTAAGCTACACGCATGCCAAGTTAAGTTTTAATATGTCAAAGTGTACCGAAATTACTATAAAGAAGCTGGAAATGCTATTCTAAGCAAGTGACCTTGACCTTGCTCCCAGATATCTAAGAAGCAATCGCAAGCTGTATCTTAATATAAGCTATCATAGCTTGGAAATTAAGTTGTTCAGATATACAATGTACTCGTTTTAACATTAAAACCAAAAGGGTAAAAAGAAAATATATATGATTTTTGTATCTATAAAGTAACGATCTGCTAAAATGACCTTGCTACAATTTTTGTTGTATGTGACGGATTAATTCCGTAGCACCGGATGACGACAATTGTATTTCAAACATGTTTGGCACACGAAATAAGACCTTTTTAAACTGTACAAGTGTAAAACTCAATATATAATTGCATTTTAAAATTATTCAATTGCTTGTAAAAGTAGATATGTTATTGATGTGAGTCATTGTTTGTCTGGACAGTTAGTGTTATTTCGTGTGTTTGCTTTAATTTGGAATTTGAATTTATTAAAGGGGTTATGTACAATCATTAAATCAACTAGTTTGTAAATATCCTCATAAATGATGGTTTTTAACGTCAAACAAAATGGCATTATACCAAACACCTCAACACAAATACGTGAAAACAGTATAAACGATATATACCGATCAAATGTTGACTTTCACTTAGGTATATTACAGTTAACCTGCTTCTTTCGTAATTAAACTAGTCCAGGTAGTTTACGGACTTTTACGGTTTACAAGCGTTGATATTATTTGTTTCCACAATATGGCGCAATTCACAAGCGCCCCCTCCCCAACGGGCACGGACCTATGATATGTTATGCCCCAAACGCTGTTTTCCTAAATTTTGCCTAAACATACTCAAAATACAGCAATGAGGGTATACATTATTTTGTTTCTCTATGTTTGAAGTGTAACTCGATTTGTAATATATTTATTAATTGTCATCCCGGTCATTTTCAACACATTGTAAATGCGACGGAAGAATTTTATTTTAATATTAAGTATCGGTTAACGGTTAACGGATAAATTGATAAACGTTGGTCAATGAAAATTGAACAAATAAAACATTGTTGCATAAATGTATGTAAACTTATACCCGTCAAGTCCGGTTCATAGAAGAAGACACCAGCCATCTCATCATCGGTGTCCAAGACATTCAGCGCGTCATCGTCGCTCAGGTAACAAGTTTGCGTAGCTTTGTTATATCCTGCTAAAGTGCACCTGCCATTGTGTCTGTCTTTGTTACACTTTTCCACGCATTTAATTTTTGAAATCTTCTGCAGCGTCGTATGGCTTGTTGCCACACGTTTTTTCTCAGTATACTTCGTCATCGCACTTTGAAGGCTTGCTGTACAAAACGTAATTGTCACGAGTAAAATAAATGTCCTTCCAAAATGTTCAAAAAAGAAGACCATGTCTTTGTTTGGCTAGATACCTTGCCAAAATAAATTATTTTATTCGACGTCTATCCTTCTAGGTTCAACTGCAAAAGATGGATACGGTGACTATCATATGTTCAAGATACTCACAATATAATGTATGTGTCGGTCGAATCTTTGAATGCGAAAATGTGCCGTCACATAATGATTTTAAACTTATAAATAATAAGAGTATGAAAGAATTCACATGACGCCGGACCTCCCATTTCTGAATATTCATATTTCGTTCACCAGTAAAAATAAGTAGACCATTTCTGAAACACAATGGGTATATTGTTAAACAATTCAGCCACTTGTCAGGGCGTGGTTATAGAAGCCTTCACGTCTTATCAATATCTGCGAAATATCCAGTCATAATCCTTAAATTATCATGCAACATATGGCAAATAGTTCTTTATTTGTTGATTGTACTTAAAGTGAATAATTAGCAACAAGCACATGTGATTGTAAACAATGTTTTTTAAAGATCTTTCAACCTGCAAAATAAGCTGTAAATGATTATTTCGATTGACTTTTATCACTTGTTTGATTTGAGGTAGACGGTCTAACTATACAGACAATACAGACAATAATTATTGTTTAATCATTGTTATATAAATATTAGCTTGTGTAAAAAAACTTTTCAATATAAAAACGCCATTGAACTCACATTCAAAGAGACACTTTAAAACAATTAAAATTAATATCGATGAGATATTGCTCTAATATTTCCGTTTGTTTAACGTAGCCTATTACGTCCGATTGTAAACAAATTCGTGTCTGTCGAAAGTACTTGAACATCTCATGTGATGTAGTTTAAATAGCTAATATTAGTTGTAGAACAACAGTTGGTCTCGTCGAGTGGTCGCGGGAATTGTTAATGAGATAACCGGCTTCTAAGAATACAAGAAAACATAAGCAATCAAGTGTTTGTTTATATAATGTTTATAATTTTATAATGTCTGAAGCAAAGGGTTTTTATTCAACTTTTAATGCACAGTGTCTAAAAACACATTATAGATGTCTGATATAGATTTAAATGATAATTATAACAGTGGTTAAACTAAAACAATCACTAAATTCGTAATCTTTGTCAGAAAAAAACAACACAAAGTAGGATTTTCTAAATAATAAAAGAATGGCAAAGAACGTCGTCACAAATAATTGGTGATACTACACATCATGATCTTGTAGGTGTGCGCAATTCATCGTATTGTGTTTTTTCTTAAGAACACCTGCACTTTAGTTTTGAACAGTAAAACAACGGCAAATATGCCAATTCTTTTGTAAGTTCTTTAATGCCTCTTACCAAAGAAGACTCTTAGGTATCTTAAACTTAGCCTTTCATTAGTTGTATAAAGTTTCTTTATTTTGTTTAAAGAAATACGAACACATTTAGCAAGACTTTATTATTGTTTTATGTAAGTATAAGGCCGGCCTTCTTGTTTGTTATTGTTTTGATACTGCCTGTGGTTCCTGGGGGCTTTCCAATTTCCGGTTGAAATTAATAGCGATTGATTACATCATTCTGCCTTTTTGTTCTTGTCACGTGATTTTGCATTTTTTCATTACACTTTACTTCTTCCTTCCATTTCTGAAAAGACCATTCAGTGGGGTTTTGGAAAGCAGCGTAAGCAGTCATTAATAAGTTTTATGTTTTTGTCTAGAGTTGCATGACTGTTACTATTTTGCTGTATAATGAATTTCCTTCTCGAAACCTAGTCAGGAGGGAAGAGAATGATGTTGTGGTTTTAATATCTTTGTAGTAATAATTGAAATTGGACTCTTATTATAAGTACTATTATTATATTTGTTTTATTATTATTACAAATTGTTTAAAATGTTTTATAGGTTTATATCTTCGTATTTCTTTATGTTGTTAAGTATACAATACTTTAACAATAATGCAACTCCCTTAACTGCCAAATATAATTATTTACGCATCGACAGGATAAGCAAAAACGACCTTATTTGAAATTCATCTGAGAAAAGGGACAGATCTAGTAAGCATAGCTTGATGGGGAAAATAACAACCTCGGTTTTGTTGAATTTGTTCATCAATGGAAATGAAAAATGCGACTCCATTGACGCCCCCTCAAATGTAAACAGCATACAACCCATAATCCCAAATGACCGATACATATGTATATATTTATAATATAAAATATATATAGTAATGTGGTAGATATCAACCAATAATTAAATATCGTTTTTCATGTTGAACATATTTTCAATAGATCATAAATATTTTCGGGCTTATTACATTTGGAACACAATAGTTCATTTTTTTAAATTAACGTTTTAGTAACACTCAGCTACTTGGAATATTAAATATGCTTTAAACGATCTCGAAAATATTGAGAGATTTATTTCAAGACTCGTTAAAATTGTTTAAAAGTATTGCTACGGCATTAGAACATGACTTACCTAAAGGTAAAACATTAGTCGATTCGCATTTAATTCAGCGTCCGAGGCACACCAGCCAGCACCACCATCAGACAGACGAGCAAAGTATGCTTTATGGTTGGTGGTGTATTCACTCGAGGCCATGAAGTAGCTGTCCGGAACAGGGATAGCGCCGTCCAGCAGTGAGTCTCCATTAGCCCCATGTGGTACATGTACAGGCGGAACAGTTGGTCCTAGTGTCGGTAATATATTTACAAACGTAATATTAACTGATAATTTTACGATAAAATAACTTCAAACCTCTTTTCGAGCGTTTTAGTCAATAAACGCACTGAATTATAATATTTAGAACAATAAATATGTGACCCTCATGCCTAGCAGTCTGAGTACCGTCTTAGTTTGGTATTGTGTATTGCGTACCATTCAACAACAACAATAAAAGGCTTTGCAGTTTCTGTAAGTGATAAAAATTACGTTAGTGACACTAACAGAGACTACCATTCATACAAACGGTCGGTGTTCGTGTTTTCTTGTCGTTCACAACTACCCATATTTAGTATTACAATATACGATATAATGTCAAAACAAGACGCGCGTTCGGAACAAAAATGAAAGTTAGTTATATCACTTTATTTGCCACGTATATCGTTTTCTAGTCGACAATTGGAACTTGATAAAGTATATTTTGAGGTCTGGGTACGAAACAGCATAGTTTTGCGTGCTGCTTGTAAGCTCTTTGCGTACTGCTTACGGTCTAAACGGCCCTGAATATTACGTAACGACATGGGTGTATATTTATTATTTTATTAAATAACGTACGGGCGTGAAATGCACTAACGACGACGTTTACTATTGGTTAATAAACATTCCGCTGACTTTTTAACGTTCTTCGTTTTAGCGTGATTTAACCGTTACCTACCGCATAAAACGTAACGAACCAAAGGCATGCCATATTAGAAAAACAATGTTTGCCTATGTTTATAGTTAAGCACGATTCTCTTCCTTATGTTTTAATTACACTGTTGCGTTACCTACATATACAGTCATTTAATTTGTTTTCCAATAAAGCTTATTACAATTTTAATAATACGTAATATAAATTGAAGATATGTTTAAAAACAGATGATTCAGACAAAGCATACTGGGTCAAGTTTACGGGCACAATGACAAAATATCTTTTTCTATGTTGTATGTTGTATCATAATTATACCTGCCGGTGGCGGGTGGTAGAAGAAAACTCATATCATCTGTGGTGTCCATGGCATTCTGTGGGTTATCAACGCTCAAACAACAAGATTTCGTTGCCACGTCGTATCCAGATAGAGTGCAATTTACTTGACTGTCTTTTTACACCTTGCCTTACACCTACTTTTGAGATATTTTGCACCGTTGTATAACTTGTTGACACACTTCTTATTAGTAAATATTGTCGTCACAATTTGAATGGTTGCCGTACAAAGTGTGATCCTAACAAGAACTGACACTTGGACAAAATAAAATTTCTACTATCCGTCTCCTAAACAACTTGATTTAGGTGGCAGTATGATATATGGTGGCTAAAATACGTCTTTGGTACTTTTTTATCGATCTTGTTGCAGGGCAAATACACAACTACACCACAATCATGTACCTTTCCGCAGAATATGACAATCAATGATAAGGTTGATAATGTTTCACAAGAAAATCGTCGCATACTGATTGGTCAGTCTTATTGTATGTATTAATAAATGTATGAGCTGGTACACTCGTCCGTAGTGATTGGTATTAACAGCATGTAGACACGTTCAATGACAAAGTTCTACGTTAATGGCTTACTTTCTTTAAGGATCTATTTTTACTGGGAAATGACAGGTAATTTTATAATAAACAATACTATTTACATCCTAGTGTAAGTAAATATTTCCTTTCGAATGCAAGCTGTGTTGGTTTGTCTAAATCATCATACGACGGGCGACTTCAAAAGCAAAAATGTATATATGTCAATATTGATGTCGTATTAAATTAGGAACGCACAACTTTGGAAGTTGCTAAACACACTTTACCATGGACATCAATGGCCTAATTACTTCTAAGTTAAAGTCGTTTAAATTATTTAAATGTAATGACTTGACAAAACTCAGATCAAAACATTCCATATTGGTGCCCTAAACTTGACCCTGTGGGCTTTGTTTGCAAATTGTGTATTTGAATATATTTTCTATATTGATATTGAGTGACAATTTAATCGTAACATTAGTTGAGAACCCCATTGCTTAAAGAGAATTAATTTATTTTCGATAACTTTAGACTGACAGACTCTAAGTATGTTCATTCATGTACTTACCCACAGTTGCTCCCTTTGAAGCCAACCATATTGTCAGAAAAGCGTTGTCTTTATCTCATAGACCACTGTTTACCGCGGTATTTTTACATGTAATAGACAATGGCTAAGTATTGTCTATAAAAGCCATGCTAAGGCTAGCATCGCATTTACATTCACATCAACGCTCGTCTGTTCTAAAGTTCAATGTCAAAAGGTATAAATTTAAGTATGCACTTTTGTGCGAATATAGCAACGTCAACGAAAACAACGGCGGTCCAATGATCCGAAAACATATAAATAAATTTAAAACAACCATTAAAGGGACTCCACCGAGGTCTGGTTATGTAACACACTTAAAAGACATCGAAAACCTATATGTTCTTGTTACCAACGTATTTAATGTATCACAACTTATTTTGTGATACAATGTACCTTTAAATGTCCTCTATCAATTTGGCAACTCGGTTTAAATTGCAATGTATCTGTTGAACAAGGAAAAGCGTTACTAACGTTTTTCCGAGATAACAGATATAATACAAGTTTTACATGAATTGTCGACTGATAAAAGACATATTAAGTTACCACAAGATAGACTGATATGCCCTACACACGTCGACAACAAGAAAAAACAGGTTTTCGATTTTTTTCTTTTAAAGTGTGTTACATGACTAAACCTTAGTGGAGTCCCTTTAATATTGCACACACTTATGCTGGTGATTTACGAAATTGCAAACGTAGGAAATATATTCGTGTTTAAATGTATTTGTATTTTAGCTCGGTATTTGAACAGTTATTCTAACATTTAAGAATACATTGGTTGTTCAACTAGTTTATGTTTACACCTTTTTCTGGTTGAGAAAATAAAACAACTTATTTTATCAACACAACAACGTGACATAAAGTTTGGTTTTAATATCAAGTTGCACTTATTTATACAAAAGGCAAGGAAAATGTCATCAGTAACATTCTTAAATATAGTAAGTTTACAGAGTAATCGAAATATTTCGACCAATTTTATTTACAATGATTGTGTTTATGCATGTTGAAACAGTTATTTCAAGGCAATCATCATTAGACTCCGGATGTGATTTGTTGCTGCTGATGTCTGTTCCTTTTCTGTTTCCATCTCGTGTTGCACTGTATTCATCTCCTTGCCACTTGCTAGTGCCTCCACTGAGTTGACATCCGGTGGCGACGGAGGTGACGGCCACTGATAACGTCGATTCTGGTTGTTCGGCTCGAGAAACACGTCGTTGAAGCTCCTCCGATGGCATTTTGTAGTCTTCTACATCAACACTTCGGTGACCGCTGTTATGATAGCCAGTTCATCAAAAGTGTTCAGTGTCGATCCCGGCCTCTTGAAACACATTTTTCATATATTTCCAAAGTGTTTCTGTGCCGATACTTGAGAGGAAAGATAATAGGATGCCATGGTTTTCCTGGAAGTAGTCTCGAGATCAAAATCACCGGAAGGAATGTGTTTCAAATAGACATCAAAGATATTCACAACACACCTCGTGTTGGTATGGTCGGCATATTGTTTAATTTGTGTTGGTTCTATTTTCCTCTGTTTCAACTCACCGTGAGCATATTTATTCCATAATTTCGTAAAGTGATCACATATATATTTCTTGTTGAGATGCACGATGATCCGACGAAATAAAACTAATAATATTATGTGGTTGACATAGAAGTTGCTTATCGTTATTTCCCCACAAATGACTGTTTGTTTGTTTTATTGATTCAATAGACATCGAATTAGATACAGCATGCAAATAAAGATGATAAAATCATTTAGCATATTGGTTGTTTCAGACTGAACAGAAATCACAAAATTTGATATAATCTCTGATGCAGTTTGGTTCGCAAAATCGATTATATTTTAATGGACAAACAATCAGTTTAACATTATAACAAGTAAATGTTCACAATTATGTTTGCTCTGCCGAATGTTTACCCGTATGTTTTCTAGTCGCACAATAGTAACTCCTAATGAGATTTGCATTATTGTGTGTGTAGTTTATAACAAGACTTTGAACAACCCACAACATACATTTTCATGCAAAATAAACAAACTAATACGACTTATACCCGTCGACCTCTGCTTCTCGTGTGTTGTTTATTTCGCATACGTTGGACTATTTAGCTCGAACTTAAATGGTCATATGTGGTTTTTATTTGTATGTTTCACATTACATTTGCCCCTTTTGTTTTCTCACTTGATGACTTTATTGTACATTTAACCTAAAATTAATTGAAATAAGGCAGTTGTTAACCTGAAACAATATCCATGAAAGTCGTTTTACAATCTTAAGCCAAAATGAATTGCGAAACAGCTCATTTTTATCTTACGTTCTTCAAAGAACACATGAATGACTGTGAAGAATTTATTCAGGCGTAAACAAACGTAACAATTTCTAAAATGAGCATAAACATGTCATTGTGTTACTCTTTTGCTGTTCATCTTGATATAGTGTGTGCTGCTGTTGTTGTGGTGCGTGTGTGCAGGCTCTGGTTGTGCATGTATATGTATTTGTGAGTGTCTGTCCATATAAAATTGTATCTGATTTTTAGAAATCGGGAATGTACAGTCCTGACTCCTGAGGTTCACATTGACGAAACGACCAGTCGTGTGTTTACACGGATGGGCACCCATATATTTCCGCATGAAAGTTCGGCCAACTGCTCCACGCCAAAGGATGGAAACGAACGCAAAGGGCCGTGATCGGGGTGGGCAGCTGGTTCTCGACGACAGAGGTGTCGTCTGTGTTTCCAGGGAACGTCTGTAAGTATAATATCTATTATAAATAAATAGGCATTTGTATACTTGTTAATAAATAAATGAATGAAGTATATTGTAT
>Ga0224511_10000963_pt1 | contig 16060 bp, 9 predicted proteins | sample SF_May12_sed_USG_2_FD_169988 | JGI IMG/M metagenome (GOLD analysis project Ga0224511, IMG submission 169988) | Sediment microbial communities from San Francisco Bay, California, United States - SF_May12_sed_USGS_8_1 | ecosystem: Environmental > Aquatic > Marine > Sediment | place: USA...
CTTCTCCAAGAGATGTTGAGAAAGTGTGAGGTTTGCTATAGCTTAAAACTGGTTTAAACCCCAAATGAAAGTCATTGACCGTACCAAGGCGGTAACTCAACATTTCTTGGAGAATTCCTTTAAGAAACCATCAATAAAAAGAAAATGAAAACAGAAAAATCCGAAAAACACAAAAAATATATGTTTTTTAATGTCTGTTGCGTCATGATTTTGTAAGAGTTTTTGTGTCGTCCCTTGTGCTAGTTTTTGTACGGGCCATTTTGTCATGGTGCCCTTAAACATGACATATCTACATTGTTTGCAACATTCTTCGTTTGAACAACTCTTCAATTTACATCTTCTAATTCACCGAAGGGTGATATAATTATACACAGTGTAACTCTGTTTGACTACTGTGTATCAGGTCTGTCAGCTGCATACGAACTACAGCATGTGCACGAGGTGTTGTGATACTTCTCTTTGCAACGACGATTGTATTGAACAACATGCATATACGACGATCACAGGTATATCGCAAAGAAATAACGAGCTAGACAGTTAATAAATTAATTCATTACATTGGCAAATGACAATGATAAAACATAAGTCTTAGAATAATTATATTAAGTCGAGCAAATAACGTCTACTCCTTAGCATTATATGTCTATCTTTCAAAACTTTCAACTCCTTTAGTACAACCTCAACCTGACTTTAAAGTTCCTAGCCCAGTCTTTGTAGACTTTTATTCCAAAATCAAAACAAATGAATATGAACAGCAGTATTGCACTGATAAATCTTTGAATGTCATTGAACTTCCTTGGTGTCGTTAGAAAAATGTGAAACAAATCTGGTCCTGGAAGGATTTCCCGGTTTATAAATATAACGGAATTCCCTTCGACGCGCACCTTGCTAAATCACTCATTCTCATTATATCGGCCAAATTTAGCTTAAGAAATTGCGATTTTTTATTTTCACTAAAAATCTCAATTACTGCTCTTGACTTATGGTATATATTCAAATAAAGATGTTTTGTACTTGGGCTCACTGAAAAAAGTTGATTATGGAAATTTCGTTGGTATCGCAGAAGTATAACACTTTTCTGCAGTGACTTTTACATGACATAACATATTATACATTTAACACAATATATATACAAAACATATTTAGTCAAACAAATGGGTTTATTTGTTTCACTAACATTAAACATAAAACTATTATTAAGAATAAAGCACATTGCGCAAAACAAAACGATATGCCTTAAGGATGCAAATGAATGAATGTAATGACATCTTTGTCATATTTCATTTCAAATTCTAATATAATTTCAAAGAGAGCAATGACCGTGCTACTATTCTTGACAGTTTCATGTAAAATACACAATTTTAACTAACAAAATATAAAAAAAATTAATAAAGCAATGCTTATGCATTTTCTTATTTTGACTCTTAATATGATAAATAATAATTATTCATATTTCAGTATTTTGCAGTGACAATGCCAAGATAATCCTGATTAAAACACTATGAGCAAGTTAAGTTCAGCAATTAAGGGTTGGGACAGGGCTTTCTTGTGGGGTTGATCATGTCGTCACCTATTTGAAGATGTAACAAATAGTATTTGATAACAGTTTTGTGATATAATAATAAAACAATTGCACTGTTGAACAAATAAAGTCACTTTAGAGATGCTGCATCTGTATCTTTTAGGTCAGAATTGTTTACATCTTACATTTTAATCATATTTAGACAGCGAAACCTACTCCCGTTAATATGAGAAACTGCAAAAGATTGTTATCCATGCATGAACAATATTACAGAAATAATGAATTTGTTGAAAATGTCTGGCCCGCAAATTTGGCTTTGTTTTATTACGTTTTGACTCATTGCGTCGAAACAGTTAAATAGCTTGACTACAATCGATACTCTCAGATGTCTCGGTGGTGCAGTGGTAAAGCATCCGCTTTGGGTGCAAGAGGTCCCGGGTTCAATCCCCGGCTCCTGCAAGGGTTTTATGTTTGTTTGTTTTGTTGATGTTGTGTTTTTACTTTTTTGTCCAAAAACACATTATTTGTCACAAAAGTTTGCTATTCATTATACAATGTTATTTTTTTTAGTTTTCTTAACATATTGGAAGATTTGTGACTGATGATAAGGGTATAAAGATACAGACCTAGCATCTTTAAACATAACTCCATATTTATTTGAGATGTTATAATATACATATGTACACCAAGCATTGTTGTGGGCGATTAAATGAGAATGAGTGAGTCAAGTTAAATATAGCCACATGAGTCAATCTAGTTTTAGAATGTTTACAAAATTTAAGCGTTTTAAACGGTTTAAATTTATTGCAAAATAAATGTGCTATTACAATTCTATAATGGCGTTTCGTTGAGTTAGAAAAGTATCAAACATTAAAGTTAATGTAACTAGATATATATGTTATGTTTTTAAATCCTTCGCTGACATTTTATTTAAAAATGTGATTTCAACAAAGATTGGGATAGGAGCTTTAACTATCACTTTCCTTCTAAAAACTTTGAAAATCAGCCTTATTGATTTTTTAATTCTATACGAATCATTATTTCTATCCAATGTATTATTTAAATAGGTATGGGGCTTTGATAATTATATGCTGATTTAAAAAAAACACACACAACTAAATTGCCCTAATTAAAAATTAATCCCATGACCATCAAAAACAATGAAGGTTGAGTCAACAAAAACAATACAATACCCCATTCGGTTGTCACAACAAAAATAATACTATACCCCCTTCGGTTGCAACAACACAAACAATGCTATACCCCCTTCGGTTGCAACAACCGAAAACAATACTATACCCACTTTGTTTGCAACAACAAAAACCAATACTATACACCTTCAGTTGCAACAACAAAACCCAATACTATACCCCTTCGGTTGCAACAACAAAACAATACAATACACCCTTCGATTGCAAGAACGACAACAAAACTATACCCCATCGTTTGCAACAGCAAAAACAAAACGATACCCCCTTCGGTTGGTCCTTCTTACCATAATTGTTCGTTGGTTTTTAACTAAAGGAATCATGCATAAACAAAGACCGGCACTTCAAATCTACAATATTGTTAAGCATATTGTCCTGGTAAATGTTTTGAGGCGTCCAAAGAAGTGCCATCAATCAAGTAATGCTATATTTTGAAAACAATGCAATGTATATTTTGACACGTGTATTACGGCCTGTATTCCTAACATGAGGTTTTTGATTATCGACCGATTCTTTGAACGAATCGTAAATGTACTCGATGTTTTGACTGATATTGCTATTAAAGGAACATCGGTGACACATTAAATTTTATAAAACGACTAATAACAGAATACTGTAAAAACGTTTATCGTACTATGCAAGATATGGGCCTGTCTTGATATCACAAAACTATCATCGGTATGAAACCATGTGTACGATTTGTACACAGTTGACGGCAACTGGTCAGATTGGACCGCATGGACACCATGTGACACCACCTGCGGGTCTGGATATAGATCCAAATACCGGGTCTGTGATAATCCGCCGCCATCAAACAACGGACGGTTCTGTGAAGGTGCCTTCGAAGAAATTGGGCATTGCTTTCTGCGCAATTGCTCAGGTACGTAGCCGTTTACCTTCATTTATTCCTCTGTGATCCACTACCGATTTTGTTTGGGAATGTTCAGCTTACAATTTGCTAATGTAAATAATTATAATGCAAACGTATTATTTCAACTTTAGTTTTTGTTTTCATTAAATATGAGAATATGAAATTAAAAGGGATTTGTTTATTATTAACATTATGTTAACCTTACGTCTTTAACACACACCATTACTTTAAATTGTAAATTGAATTTGCGAACCAGCATATATTGTCTTTGTTATTGGTGTTATGAACATTCAGACGAATCTAATTACGTGTTTTATTATTAGATGGGAACACATTTTCATTGAGAATCAAATGTTGTACACGCACTGTTGTATTTAATTAAACTTTGAAAAGTTAAGTCTAACATATATAAACTAATATAAAGTCGACGGCAACTGGGGCGCGTGGACGCAGTGGGGCACGTGCACGGTGACGTGTGGGAACGGCACGCGGACCAGGACCGCCCAGTGTGACAGTCCGCCGCCACAGTTCGGTGGCGCGACATGTCCCGGCACCGGATCTGAAACCGGACCGTGTCCATACACCTGTTGTCCAGGTTAGATTTTACGTAGAGAATAAGGTCTAATACAACTGCTGTTTACTTTGTCTACCTGTATTGCCAGACTAATATCACCGAAACGACTATTGTTAACTATTTTAACATGTTTTGCAGTACATGGCGCGTTTGGGAACTGGTATCCATGGACTGAATGTCAAGGCGACTGTGCTCATGGCGTACGATTGCGATTGCGCAGCTGCTCAAATCCCAAACCGTCGTGTGGCGGGAACTATTGCAATCAAAGTGCAGACCGCGAGTCGGAGACATGTTTGCCCTCTGGATGCACTACAACAAAAAAATAAAAAAAATAAAAACAACTACAACGACGCCACCGACTATAAGTAAAAGAATACTATAAACATTTTGAAGTTTCATCATTTCATTTCAATTTTAAACCATACCAATAACCAACTAATGACATAAAACAGGTTTATGTAAAAGTTGATTATTGGTGTATTGTTTTCAACATGGTACAAAACTACATAGATGCTCAATGCTCAATGCGTTTATAAAAGGATGTATATGAATATGGTTGTATCCCTTTTAAATGACTCTACGCCTTTTAGACACTTCCCTATCAGAATAATTCTATGTTAAACAAATGTTGATATTTCGATTACGAATTTTCTACACAAACATTCTAACATAATTTTATAAGAAGTTTTATATAGACATAACATATTTTTAAATAAAAGACAACCACAATATTTAATATCCGTAGTTGACGGCAACTGGTCAGTTTGGACCGCGTGGACGCCTTGTGACACCACGTGCGGGCCCGGATATAGATCTAAATACCGGGTCTGTGATAATCCGCCGCCCTCAAACAACGGACGGTTCTGTGAAGGTCCTTTCGAAGAAATTGGACATTGCTTCCTGCGCAATTGCTCAGGTGAGGAAATCGTTTGCATGTTTGAAATAATTTATTCCTCTAGTTTGTTGTTGTTAACATATATGTAAAATGAAATCCTATTTTCAAATTATTATCAAAGTCGATGGCAACTGGGGCGCGTGGACGCAGTGGGGCACGTGCACGGTGACGTGTGGGAACGGTACGAGGACCAGGACCGCCCAGTGTGACAGTCCGCCGCCACAGTTCGGTGGCGCGACATGTTACGGCAGCGGATCTGAAACCGGACCGTGTCCATTTACCTGCTGTCCAGGTAAGATAGGACTAGAGCAAAAAAACGAAGCATGAGGTAAAACAAATTCGTTGTCAATTTAAGTTCTTATCTAATACATTTTTGACACTTTAGCGTCATGTTATTATATTCAAATTTAACATGTTTTGCAGTACATGGTGCGTTTGGGAACTGGTATCCATGGACTGAATGTCAAGGCGACTGTGCTCATGGCGTACGATTGCGATTGCGCAGCTGCTCAAATCCCAAACCGTCGTGTGGCGGGAACTATTGCAATCAAACTGCAGACCGCGAGTCGGAAACATGTTTGCCCTTTGGATGCACTACAACACAGGATATAACAACATCTACAACGACGCCACCGACTATAAGTAAAAGAGTACTATAAACATTTGAAGTTTCATCATTTCAATTTTAAACCATACCAATAACGAACTAAGGACATAAAACAGGTTTATGTAAAAGTTGATTCTTGGTGTATTGTTTTCAACATGGTACAAAACTACATAGATGCTCAATGTCCAATGCGTTTATAAAAGGATGTATATAAATATGGTTGTATCCCTTTTAAATGACTCTACGCCTTTTAGAGACTTCACTATCCAATTATTCTATGTTAAACAAATGTTGATATTTCGATTACGAATTTTCTACACAAACATTCTAACATAATTTTATAAGAAGTTTTATATAGACATAACATATTTTTAAATAAAAGACAACCACAATATTTAATATCCGCAGTTGACGGCAACTGGTCAGTTTGGACCGCATGGACGCCATGTGACACCACCTGCGGGCCCGGATATAGATCCAAATACCGGGTCTGTGATAATCCGCCGCCATTAAACAACGGACGGTTCTGTGAAGGTCCTTTCGAAGAAATTGGACATTGCTTCCTGCGAAATTGCTCAGGTGAGGAAATCGTTTGCATGTTTGAAATAATTTATTCCTCTAGTTTGTTGTTGTTAACATATATGTAAAACGAAATCCTATTTTCAAATTATTATCAAAGTCGATGGCAACTGGGGCGCCTGGACGCAGTGGGGCACGTGCACGGTGACGTGTGGGAACGGCACGAGGACCAGGACCGCCCAGTGTGACAGTCCGCCGCCACAGTTTGGTGGCGCGCCATGTCCCGGCACCGGATCTGAAACCGGACCGTTACCATACACCTGTTGTCCAGGTTAGATTTTACGTAGAGAATAAGGTCTAATACAACTGCTGTTTACTTTGTCTACCTGTATTGCCAGACTAATATCACCGAAACGACTATTTGTAACTATTTTAACATGTTTTGCAGTACATGGCGCGTTTGGAAACTGGTATCCATGGACTGAATGTCAGGGTGACTGTGTTCATGGCACACGATTGCGATTGCGCAGCTGCTCAAATCCCAAACCGTCGTGTGGCGGGAACTATTGCAATCAAAGTGCAGACCGCGAGTCGGAGACATGTTTACCAACGGATTGCACTACACTACCAGATAAAACAACAACGACGCAATCGACAGCAAGTAAGAACAATTCTTAAAAGGAATTTAAAAGTCGCCGTATCCATACAACATAGATAACAGAACGAACATGTGCAATAGTCGAACCTGCATGTCGTATGACCCAATAATGCGCTCTAGGTTAAGAGTGTAACTATGAAAAGCATTGACTCGCCTGCTTTATATATTTGTTTTTGTCGATATGAGAGGAAGCATGACATAATTCGTGAAGTAACAAGATCAAGTCTATTGCCGGTCAGTTAAAAGTATTAAACACACAATTTCCACTGTGTGCATGTCGATTCAATCTAAATTGATATTGTTTTGCTCTTGCGTTTTAAAATGTACCGTTCCGCAAAATTTAAAACCCCGCCCAATGCGGTAGATTTGCTTTGATCTTGTAAAGGCCTGTGAAGGGGTCAATTTTTGCGTATTCTAGGTCAAATTGTCACATGACATTATAATCCTAATCTATTGGATTAAAATTGACCATGTACTGTTATAAATGATCATGATTGACAGTTGCGGAACGGTCCATTCAGCTGTAGGACATTATCCTCTTTACAATTGAAAAACACGATAAGTATTTTGTTATATTTTGTTGGTATATTATAAACTGACATATCAAAACGCATACAATCATTTCCGCAGTTGACGGCAACTGGTCCGTTTGGACCGCATGGACGCCATGTGACACCACCTGCGGGCCTGGATATAGATCTAAATACCGGGTCTGTGATAATCCGCCCCCGTCAAACAACGGACGGTTCTGTGAAGGTCCTTTTGAAGAAGGTGGAAAATGTTTCCTAAACAGATACTGTCCAAGTAAGGATACTTTTAATTAGTTGTCGAAAGGAAACAATAAAGGAGAAACACTTAACATGAAAAGTGTTATTTGCTTAACAATCCTGTACCAATACTCAAACTACTTTTATGCTATATAAAAGCGGTATCCTACTTAAATCAACATATATATTTTATATATTTATGATATCAGTAGATACTTATTCGGACTAAAGCTATACATAATATATATAACTTAATTTAATATCCTTGTTCAAAACCATAAATATGCGTTATTACACGCCACGCTATAATGTTTATACACCCTTGTTTTATGGTACACGGCTTTGTTACATTTAAAATATTAACTTTTTTATTTGGACGGTTTTGAACCCCCCCATTAAGCTATATTGGACTTTTCGGGGCCTTGTAACATCGTCTCTTGTCCTGGTTTAGCATCGATTATAACGAATTTTACAAATACTCAACAACAATCCTTGCTTTCAATTAAATAATATTTGCAACTTTGGTTTCTAGCTCTGTTGACACATGTTACTATCAAAACGTTTAGATTAAAATTAGTATGATTCATACTTAAATGCAGGCTCATTTGTTGTGACAATTTATTGTTTATGGAGGAATTGAACAGATATCGGTGCCAACTTCTACTCTATAATAACCTTAAATGTGTAAACCATGCCTACCAAATATTAGTGGACGGCAACTGGGGCGAGTGGACGCAGTGGAGCTACTGCACGGTGACGTGTGGGAACGGCACGAGGACCAGGACCGCCCAGTGTGACAGTCCGACGCCATTGTTTGGTGGCGCGCCTTGTTCCGGGACTGGCACTGATACGGGGCCTTGCAACATCGTCTCTTGTCCTGGTTTGGCATCGATTATAACGAATTTTACAAATACTCAACAACAATTCTTCCTTTTACTTTAATAATATTTGCAACTTTGGTTTCTAGCTCTGTTGACACATGTTTGGATCAAAACGTTTAGATTGAAATAGTTAAGAATGATTCTTACTTAAATGCATGCTCATTTGTTGTGACAATTTATTGTTAATCGGGGAATTGAAAAGATATCGGCACCAAATTATATTTCATATCTTTTGTTTTGACTGAAATATGTCAACCATGTCTACCAATTATTAGTCAACGGCATCTGGGGTGCGTGGACGCAGTGGGGCACGTGCACGATGACATGTGGAAACGGCACGAGGACCAGGACCGCCCAGTGTGACAGTCCGCCGCCACAGTTTGGTGGCGCGCCTTGTTCCGGGACAGGCACTGACACAGGGCCTTGCAACATCATCGCTTGTCCTGGTTTGGCATCGATTATAACGATTTTTACAAATACTTAACAACAACGTAAACAATATGCGTGTTTATGGAATTTCACTATGTAAATGAAACAACACTTATAACACTTGACATGGAACTATAATTGTTCTTAAGTTTAATACAGTAAAGTGCACTCCGTTTATTTCCTATCCATTATTTAAAAAAAAATCAGAAATTGATATTATCATATATAAATGATTGTTTTATTAATACGTTTTTTTATTTTGCAATGTCAGTAAAACTAGTTTTAAGGATTAATGTATACAATAACATTTATGGTATGATCTTATTTAAATCAACATACAAAATAGAAAACAGAACGAACATGCGCAATAATCGAACCTGCTCGTCGTATGGCCGAATAATGCGCCCTAGGTAAATGATGTAACTATGGAAAACTTTATATATTCGTTTCTTCCGATATTGTGAGAAACATTACACATTTCGTGAAGTACAAGATCAAGTTAATTTCCGGTCAGTTAAAAGCATGAAACAAACACTGTGAGAATGTCTATCCCATCTAATTCATATTGTTTTGCTTTTTTTACTCAGCTGTATGACATTATCCACTTGACAATTTAAAATCAAGATAAGTATTTTGACATATATTATAAATGAACGTATACAACGTATGCAAACATATCTTTAGTTGACGGCAACTGGTCGGTATGGACCGCGTGGACCCCATGTTCTACCACCTGCGGAACTGGAAATAGATCCAAGTTCCGGCTCTGTGATAATCCACCGCCCTCAAACAACGGACGGTACTGTGAAGGTCCTTTCGAAGAAATTGGAAAATGTTCCCTTAACAATAACTGTCCAAGTAAGGATACTTTTAATTAGTTGTTTGTCGTTAAATGACCCTGTTTCCACGAAAGGAAACAAAAAGGCGAAATACTAAACAGGAAAAGTGTTACTTGCTGAAAAATCCTGTACTAATACTCAAACTCATTTAATGCTATATAAAATCGGTATCCTACTAAAATCAACAAATCTTTTCTATTTATTACAAACCTTACTATAGAAAGTAACAAATTTACGTTGAATAAAACCTAATACGCGAGTTCAGATGCCGGGCATATAAAAATGGTGTGCCAAATACGGGATTTCTACTTTCGGGAGGGCCAGTATGGCCGTATTGGAACAAGATCGAATTCACGCGGTGATGTTAACGACCGTTTTTACACAGTTTGTATTTGGATAACAAAATCTCAAAGAAATAGAATTAAATAAACAAGGAATGATACCTTCCTATCGACCATTTGCATTTTAACTCCGTAAAATTTTCACAAAGACGCAAATATTACAGATATATATATACCATTAATCCATAACATTTTCCTCTCAGGTTTGTTGGTTAACAATTCTTGAAATGACGTCATCATTTATGACGTCATTTGGCAGGTATAAAACCCAAAGAAAATAAAACGTACACTGCGACTTTTAACGAAAACTTTTCATTACCTACGTTTTCCATTTTCAAAAGCATTTTAATAACTCGTTGAGTGGTTGGAACTATTCAAAGATATGTAATAAAAAGGTTACAACACGGCTATGGTATGCCGCAGGCCCGTTTTGGCACACCTTCTGAGGCATTGGTTCTCGGGCTAAAGCCCTCGGGCCAATCCTGCCGAAGGTGTGCCAATACGGACCTTGGCGTACCGTAGCCGTGTAATAACCTAAAAATATTTATGATATCAGTAGATATTTTTTCGGACTAAAGCTATATATAATCACTGGGTACAATCAGAGCGTCACAGGTCGTGGTTCTCAACGACGACAGTGTAGTTGTTACATAACGAAAACTCATGTAAACAGCATAATCATCATCTTCAAATTGAATTTGACTTCGTTGAGAAACATATACATTAAAAATGGTTTTCGTTGAGCATCACACACATTTTTATGTATATGTTTCTCAACGAAGTCAAATTCAATTTGAGGATGAGGATCACGCTATTGTTATGAGTTTTCGTTGAGTGACAACTACATGTCTTCGTTGAGAACCACGACCTGTGACGCTTTGATTGTACCTAGTGATAATTATCTGTTTAAAGGATATTTCAATATCATTGTTCAAAATCATGAACTTGCTTTATTAAACGCCGAGCTAAAATGTGTATACAGACTTGTATTATAGTACACTAATTTGATAGCTTTGTAAACTTAACTTTTGTATTTTGACCCATTGTACCCCCGTCCTATTAAGCTATATTGGACTCTTCGTAACCTTCGAACTGATATATATTATGTCCGTATCATTGTTTAAGTCGATGGAAACTGGGGTGCGTGGCTTGAATGGACAGCATGCTCGACAACTTGTGGAAATGGCACAATGTCCAGAACACGAGGCTGTGACAATCCTCGTGAACAATATGGCGGCATGCCTTGTCAGGGGAGGGGAAATGACCAATGGCAGTGTTTTCAGAGACATTGCCCAAGTATGTTCATATTACATTTGGTGTAAACACATCACTCACAGGTGAAATTTTTAATGTTTATCAGGTGTGCTCTGTCACATATAAATTGAAATACAAAACAACAGAAGTGTAGTCATTTTGTTAGAATCGGCATTTTTACATAGGATTTCATACTAAGACGGGCCCAATTTTTTGTCAAATCTTCAAGTTCAAGTTGTTCACAAAACCGCGACAATTTAATTTTGTTCATTATCATTGAATAAACATTTAAAAGTCGATGGCAACTGGGGCGCGTGGACGCAGTGGGGCACGTGCACGGTGACGTGTGGGAACGGCACGAGGACCAGAACCGCCCAGTGTGACAGTCCGCCGCCACAGTTTGGTGGCGCGCCTTGTGTCGGGACAGGCACTGACACAGGGCCTTGTCCACATACCTGCTGTCCAGGTCATATAAGATTTAATTACACGTCCATGTATTACAGTTGTATTCAGTTACATAATAATATTATTGAATGCGAGTAATAATCATAATGTGGATTATCTTTCTCATTTTATATGATATATTCATATATTTATGTGTTTAGTAAATGGCGCCTTTGGGAATTGGTACCCATGGACTGAATGTCAAGGCGACTGTGCACATGGCAGCCGATCGCGCTTTCGCAGCTGCTCAAATCCCAGACCCTATTGTGGCGGGGCCTACTGCAACCAAACTGCGGCTCGAGTCTCAGAAACATGTATTCCAACAGGTTGCACTACAACGGCAATCATATCTACAATCCCAACTACAACAATGAAGCAACACGGTAAATCAATCCAAATATATCCAAATATATCATGTGGTCTGTGATTGAGAATAACACCTTTGATTTGATATTGAACTGTATAGATCGTGTGCCTGGTAATTATTATATTGCATATTCCAGTTAAAGTCAATTAAGGAATGTTCTTTATTGTTAGCTCCCTGAGGAAGATTGCAGTCGGTCAATTGTGTTCTATAAATATAATATATATCATATTCATATTTATATTATTAAGTTTACAAGTTTACAAGTTTATTTAACATACACTCACTCCATGACATACATGGCATTGTGATCATTATTTACAAACACATCATTGCAATAAATATCTAGGTTTACAATGTATAAAAAAGTCATATATTATCCATTGGAACGGAATAAGCAATCACACTTGAAACTATAAATATAAGTACAAACACACACTTATAATTTGTGACGATTAATAAAGAAACATATAAGTTAAATTATTGTTTTTTGAAGCAAATAGTATAACAAATTGTCAATTAAAGCTAACTTTGCGTTTTGTCAGCAGGAATCAATTGTACTGTGTGCAACAACGTCCCGGCCCTGTGTTTCAAACTCGTGCACGTAGAACAGTGTCCGGAGCCGTACTGCATTAACGAGGTCACTAACACGGCGGATGGCTCAAAGACGATCGACAGACGGTATGTGTCGTTTCGTTGTTTGTAAAACCACGAATATTTGATTGCACGAGAATTTATTGAAAAGTCTGTGTTGAATCGTTCAATTGTCCTTGGCTGCACATACATTTTATCTGAAAAAGACAAAATTTAATGTTTCTTGTGGTTCTGATCAACAGAGATATCCTTCAAGCCTGTGTCAGTCGTTTTGTGTTTAAATAATAAAATAAAATTGAACATTTCTTCAATTCATATTTTAAAATGTCCTAAACACAAACCCTTTTATTTGCAACTTAGACTTTGTTTATTCCAAAAATAAGTATTTGTTTAGTTTAACTGTCTGAAATATTAATCGGTAGAACCTTAATAATTACATGGCAAATACATGTGTTTAACTAAATATTTAGAAAATTTGGTTTCATCTGCGCTTATAAAGAGATAAAAGAGAAAACCTAAATCCTAGTAAAATAGAAGATGTCAACTTATTAATGCTTAGAAGCTTAAAAATTATTAGAACGGTGTTATCAGAGAATGAACTACATACTTTATGGCTATAAGCTTAATAATCGTTTTTTTTGGTTTGTCTGGAATGCTAATTACCATGAAATAATTTTTATTTCAGATAACTCATAAACAACCACTCTATTGTGCTAACGCATAGTGATGCTTTACAGAACACGACAACACTTTAAAAATACTTGCATAATAAAACAAGTTGAATGTGTAGATGTGTGCTGGTTTATATGTTTTACACTCTGTGTTTATTTTATGAATTACATTTAAGGTGTGGCACGCTTTCCGAGTGTATGAGTGACTATTGGCACACGACGAGTGATGACGTGGACTGTCAGAAATATGATCCTGCAGCAAACACCAACAAGTACATTCACTGCACCTTCTGCTGCAAGGACAACAACTGCAACCACGACGTCGTGCCTCGCCCGGAGACACTTTACACGCCACCCCAATTGATCGAATGTAGGCATATTAATTGAATGTAGGCATATTGATCAAATATAGGCATATTAATTGAATGTAGGCATATTGATCGAATAAAAGGCGTATTTATCTAGTGTAGGCATATTATGCTTACAAGATTATTATAATTGTTTGTACTCGTGTACACAGTAATATTCTCTTTAAACTAAAGAAGCTTAACAACCAGTTTTTTGTTTATGTGTCAGCTACAACTCCAGTGCGAACAACAAGTGCAGTAGCAATCACAACCACAACACCGAGACAAAAAGGTAAACATTAGAACATGATGATGTTTTTGGACTTAGTATACACCTTTTCAGTTATTCAGAAGTGTTATATCCATTTGACAGGAAGTGCCTCAAACATTAAAATCCGGGACCCGGGATCGGCCAGATCATGATAGAAATGCGATTACTGATAATATCAGTTTCTTGCCTCTGACTTAAAATATTTGCGAATTGCGACGCAATATGTATTCTTATTGCTTGTCTTATACACTTGCTACAGAGAATTGTTATAATATACATTGTTTATAACATTGCATTAACATATATACTGAAAAACTAATATTATCAGTAATCGCATTTCTATCATGATCTGGCCGATCCCGGGTCACGGTTTTTAATGATTGAGGCACTTCCTGTCAAAGGGAAATAACACTTCTGAATAACTGAAAAGGTCTATAACACCTTTGATTTGTTAATATAAATTGAAGAGAATTAATGACCTGCTGAATATTTGGATACAGCTCGAACAATTGCCCCATATCCATTGCATGGAAAACTGCGGAGAATCGTTAATACTTGCTTTCAAGGAAATGTTATAACATTTTACATGATATGGATAACTGTAAGCGTAAATACCACAAACGTTCGTCTTGACACGACATGTTTACCACAATTTTCTTCCAAACATTGTGAGGTTGATTCTAAACGCATGGCTTCTACCGGAGGATGGCCGTCAAAAGTGTTATATTGATATGATAATTATTATAAAACTTGATTTTACTATGTAATTGTTTTATTAATAGTAGTGTTATAAATATAATACTCTCGTTAATAAATTCCCACTTATCAGAACTCCAAGCTGAAAGTTACAACCTCAACATACTATGCTTATTCGGGAACTATATATTTAACAACCCACCTATTTGTTGTTTTGTACCAGAATCGCAACTCAAATTATATTGAATATATAACTGAATAGTTTGCGCATTTTGTTTGCTGTTTTTGTCGGCTATATCACGGAAATCATTTATCCAATTTAATCAGCTTATACATAAAGCATAAAAGATCTCACTGTCGCTGGTGCCACACAATATTTAAAACAAATCTCTGGATCACACAAATGGCGGAGTATTCCGCATTAAAATCTTCTGTCCTGTATGTAGACTTAGGGAAACTAAGCGTTTACCCACATATCCGGAAGCTGCATGACCAAGTGATTATATTAGTAGTCTAAATAGATTACTTTGGCTTCATCTCCATCTGCGAATTTTTCTACTTTTTTCTGGCCTTCATGGCACTAGATGTGCGTCACTCTTTCACTATTTATCTTTCTAAAACAACATTAAACATTACGTTTAAAGGATTGCTTCAGTTAATAATACATCGGGCTCTCACGAACTTTAATACATGTAATGGTATTATTCAGCTTTTCTACTTTGCACATCAAACTGTATCGCAAGTATATTAATTAGTTCATGTAGTATGATTAGTAAAAAAATCAAACATTCCAGCAACAAAAAACTTGGTTTATCTTTTTTTAGCAAAACCAATAACACGTAAATACCGGCTCCCAAATGTGGCTATAAAAGATTGCCTTTCTGTCACCAGGAATCAACTGTACTGTGTGCAACAACGTCCCGACCCTGTGTTATCAACTAGTGCACGTTGAACAGTGTCCGGAGCCGTACTGCATTAACGAGGTCACCAACACGGCGGATGGTTCCAAAACCATCAGCAGACGGTGTGTATGGTTTCGTTGTTTGGTTTTACGATGATTTTGAAAAGTCTGTATTTAACTACATTGAGCATTGGCTACACAGAGGAAAACAAAATTTCTTTTAAGACAAATACCAGGTTTCCTGTGGTGCTGCTCAACAGAGTATAAGTATCTTTCATGTGTTCCTGATGTGGATGGGAAAATCCATCCCGAGGGCGTAGTGCAGCATACGCGGTGACGAGGCTTGCCGAGTCACCGCCTTGCTGCACGAAGCCCGAGGGATGGATTTTGCCATCCACACCAGGAAC
>Ga0224511_10000964_pt1 | contig 16058 bp, 7 predicted proteins | sample SF_May12_sed_USG_2_FD_169988 | JGI IMG/M metagenome (GOLD analysis project Ga0224511, IMG submission 169988) | Sediment microbial communities from San Francisco Bay, California, United States - SF_May12_sed_USGS_8_1 | ecosystem: Environmental > Aquatic > Marine > Sediment | place: USA...
TACACAAGAAGATTCGTGATGTCATTTGAGAATTTGTCTAGAAAGTAGTTCAGTATATAATGGATGCGTTACACAACCTTTTAGGTTTAATAAAACGTTTTCAAGAAAACTATCTCACGATTTAATTTATTATGGGAATTTACTATGTTTGGATTATTTTTAATATACTATCCTTTCCCTGTTTCTACGATTTTGTAACATTCTAAGTGGTCTGGGTAGACAAAGTAAATGTGTTTTTTTCTATTCTAAGAATATTGAGTAAGTGTGAATTTGGCTATTACAGGAAAACGGGTTTAAATCTTTAATAAAGGTCATTGACCGTCTGAGAATTGAACTCAAGATTTGTTGGAGGATTTGTTTATAAAAAGATAATGTATAAAATCCAAAAAAAAAACAGCCATGTTGGTTACGTCTAATAATCTGCATGTTTCGTATTATGCTACTTTTTTTTCAATGGCCCATTTTATCATGGATCCATTAAACACGACACTAGTTGGCTTTTATTATCACAATTTTGTCTTTACCAACTCTTTAACTTATAATTTAAAAGTATCACCACGAAATAAATTGCTAATATTTTTAATTTCACATTGTATGTGTGTGTATTGCTTATCCATTTATAACCATAGTATACAGAAATCCTTATAGCATATTAACATAAACCATATTGACTCCCAAACGATAAACATCACAAATGCGCTAACTTAGCAATATATGTCAGCCTTAATGTCTGGCTAGAGCGGATCTAGTACTTCCTTGAAGGACCATGTTAGGGTGCTTAAGCTGTACTTTCTCACCAATTAAATAGGCGAAAGCTTTTATCGACTTTGGCGTGGTAACAACTAGCGACAAGGGGTAATGTTTAGTGGATATCCGACTCTGATGATGGCCACAAATATAGATTCAAACAGCTTTAGACCGTACCAAGGCGGAAACTCAACAGATCTTTCAAAAATTAATTTAATAAATCTAAATACCAATAAAATCGAAGAAAAAAAGATAGTGTATTTTGAATATATATAACGTTTTGTTGTTCTGCGTGGTCTGTGTTGTTCTAAGTGTTTGTTTTTGTATACGTTAAAATGTTGTAATTATGCTTTACCATACATAAAACTATCGATGATTGGTGCCGGGTAATTCTTTCATGATGTGCATAAGGAGGGTTCAATTTTTATTACATATTGTCCACTTGTACTTTAACGTTTATTATCTTAAAATCGCCATGTCAACAAGTGTCTAGAAAACAGACATTAGATGCTAATTCATTTAACGTACAGTATGTCTATCGCATAAGGCGTCTCAAATGTTTTGTTATGTAGTAAGCCCCTTAAATTGCTGCAATAAAATGTCTCAACAAGAGCGAGACATGGGGTATTACGTTGAAATTGATACCGGAAATAGCTGGCGTAGGTGGTCATTGCTATGCAAAATAATTATCTCACCAGAGGGCGTGCTACACATGTTTCGCTTACATCTCTGTCAACGCCCGTTGTATAAGATTCTTGTACAACATATAAATAATGCATGAAATGCTCGTGAGATTATTTTGATCTCTGTATATTTTACTTACAATGACTATGGGTATTTTTAGAACAATGTTTTAGATATATTTTAACCCAAACTTTCGGGGAACTATTTTTGCGATGTGACGATAGAATATCACGTGTATGAGAACTACTTTTCCCGGCGATGACAGAGGTGAAAGCGAAACATGTGTAGCACGCCTTCTGATGAGAGAATGATGCAGAATAACTTCGAAAAGGACTCTCATAATGAGGTCCCGAGATTCATACCGTGGTGTATAGTGTTTCCTGTGGACTTTGCAAACATGTTTTATGTTAGTCAGTTTAACAAGAGCTTGATTAAAAAAGTATTATAAACTTCCATGAACGGCGTTCAAACATTGCCTAGACTAATTGGGTAGTTAGCAATATACATTGAAGAGATGTTCAAAGAAAATATGTAGAAAACAATGTAGACACGTCAAGTGTGAGGGCATCATGACCAAACGGCCCGTACATCAGGAGGGCTATCCTATTCATTAGTTTAATATTACTTACACTGTACTACAGCTGGTGTTTAGTGCCTGTGTGGCGGCTGTAAAAAGTCGCCCCGTACTACATCATTGTGTAGTCGTACTTTTCTGGTCCTCAGGAATCATGGATTGTACAGGTATGTTGTTTACATTTGAAAATGGAGTCCCGCTCATGTGCTAGGGGGCGTCAGTGTTGTGGCATCATTTACTCATTACTACTGATGCACATCTTCAATAAAACCGAGGCTGCTGTTTTCTCGTGCAGGCTATGCTTCCTGAGGGCTATCCCTTTCATTAGTTTATTATAAATAATAACGTAGAACAGCACGAACCATGCGGACAACAAGACGTTACGGGCATTCAGTACAAACTAAATTTTTTATATGTTTCCATTTTTTATTTTTTTTTATTTATTAACATGAATTCTCAAAGAAATTATAAGTTACCGCCTTGGTAGGGTCAAGTCGTTAGATCATTGACACTGCATTAATGTACACCCGATACAATATTAGCTATTTGTCATCATTTAGAAAAACCAATCCGTTCACAAATGGAAACATTCGACTACGAGTATTGTCATTCTGAGATGGATTTTGTGTCAAAATAAATCATGTCCGACGCAATTTGCTGATATCTGTAGCGATAAATCAACAACTACTTAGTAAATACTATGGACACACAACTGAAACACAACTGTGAAGAAACGTTTGAAATTTAGACCATTGCAAAGAAGATCTACGATCGTAGTTAAGTGTGCGGAAATTCACATAGTTTTATTGTAAAATCACAAACATGCAGTCAGTGATATAAACATGACACAAATTGGGTAATATATCTTACCAACTTGCATACACATCTAATACATGTATGCATGGATAAATATTTAACCTTTGTTGATTTGATATTAAATATTGAAGTATAGAGACGGGACAGCCTGTTTTGTCCACATATACTGAACGTTCAACATCTAGCCAGTGATTATCATTGGTAATAGTTGATTGAGTCAGTCAGTTGTGTTGACTATTATACGGCTTTATTAGTGCATGTTTCCATGGTCGCGTTCGGCGTTCAAGATGTTCAAGGACCACACATAACTAGGCAGTATACTTAAACTTATTTCATTTTGACATGAAACCAATGCTGATAACTCCGGGTAAAATAGCTAAACATCAATTACAGTCCAAGCGCCAATGGAATTTCCTAGATACAAAATAAAATGACAGATAGCGGCACGATTTCCAATACAATTCATCAAATACACTGGTACAAAAACACGTTTCTACTTCTTGTCGTATTGGACAACGGCCATTTAATAAAACATAAATTCTCTACAAAAAAACTAGTCATATCATTTATGTTTCAAATGTTGTTTTTAATTAATTATATCTTCTTAAAATAGCTAACTCAACCAGTGTTAATATACCACAAATTAGATAATGTATATGCTGAATACGATTACGATGTGAAACAAATAACATTTAATTAATGTGTATTATATACGAACCATTTTGTTATGGTGCACTAAAACTTGACATGTCTACATCGTCTGCAACATTCTTGTATTAAACATCTCTTCAAATTATATACGACTTTTTACGAATGTTTCTAAAGTCTAAATTCTTAAATTTGTCAATTCAACAAATGCCAGACAATAGACATTATCTGCTAAAGCTGTTAGACGGCAACAATGAACTTCGCATAAGACGCCTCCAATGTAAGTTGAAGAGTGTACCACACTATAATTGATGCAATAAAATGTATCTAAATGAGGGCACATGGGACAGATACGTTTAATTCGACAAGGGGGGTTCTGGCGTAGATGGTCATGGAGTTCCGCTCATGCGCTAGGGGAGCGTCAGTGGAGTGGTGTCACTCAAACTAAAATTACTCGAATGAGATAGGTACTTGTTTTTCCCAAGAAAAATGCTCCAGTACATCAGTGCTTTACACTGGGCACGTTAAAGGACCTGTTTTGTTATGTGCGTTGGGCGCTCCGGTATCTTGCACTATAGGCCACTTATAGAAACTAACAAGCTGTATGCCCCGACGCCGAATGGTATCAAATATGTTTTGTAAACTAAAAAAAGTTGTTTCTACAAGGGTTCATTTTAAGAATTGTAATTAACGACGTTTAACACAACTCAACTCAATTCGTTTATTAGTACATGTACATAAATATCACCGGCCCAAAATACATGGTACAGTGTAACACATACTGATATTAAAAAATATTTGTTTGAAGCAAAGATTTATATGTCATTAATTACATTTATAAGTTGACAAAAAAATTGAAACATTTTTTACAATACTAGGGTTTTGTGGGCACAAAAAAGCATAGAATCCGTGAGGTTCTGTTCCATGCATAAACTAGTTAAAAATATATATTTGTCTTACAGTATCATACTTAATAAATTAAGTTTTGCCAAAACACATTGTGAATTCAACAAGTCGTAAAACCATTGACATATGTGCACTCGATTAAGCTACAGCTATTTGTCATTATATTTGTAATCCATTCCGTTCCCAAAAGGAAACATTCAAGCAAATATATTGTCGTCCGGAGATGGATTATGTGTCAAAATAAATCAAGTCAGATACAATTTACTGACATTTGTAGCGATACATTACCGTCTATTAAGTAAATAAAATGGACACACAACTGTAAATTCGTGTTTGAAAACTAGACCATAGCAAAACAAGATCTACGGCCACGGTAAGTGTGCGGGAATTTACATAATTATATTGTAAAATTACAATCATGCAGCAATTGTTCTAAACATCGCATAAATTGAGCTTTACTGGCTCTCAACAATTTAAAATAGCAAACATCTCCTGACTTAACTTGCATACACATATGATAGGTATATTCACTGTTGCAATGTAAACTTAAATAAATCTGGTCTACACCATTTATTATCTCATTATATTATTTAAAATCATAAGCCCAACTGTCTATCAGACAATAGCTGATTTATATGCTGAATAAGTTAAACAGGTTTATGAGGCAAACTATATAATTTGTCTTACATACGATTTTTTACGACGGGTTCTAAAGTCTAAATTATTAAAATCGTCAATTCAACACGTGCCAGACAACCAGACATTATCTGCTAATGCAGTAAGATGGCAACAATGAACTTCGCGTAAGACGCCTCCAATGTAAATTAAAGAGCGTACCACACTATAATTGATGCAATAAAATGTATCTAACTGAGGAACGCATGGGACAGATACGTTTAATTCGACAAGGGGGCGTCTGGTGTAGATATGCAATGGATTGTAGATGTATGTTTTCTTCAGAAATGTGCCAAGGAACTTAAAACTGCACTGTTTTGTGTAAACTTTAACAACTTTAATTGTTTCTACAAGGCGTTGTTTAAACAATTAACGTATCGACAGAGCACATAAGTGACGCTCGATGCTCCGATGCGGGAAAGCACGTTACGTCAAACTGCGCATGTGCGCGTAGCCAGCGATACACAAAAAATTCAGTCTTCTGATTGGCACAATATGACGCTGTGCGTTATAACGTTACGCATTTTTTTCGATTTTTATACACTAAACGTTATTTTAGATGATTCAACAAAAGGGTTGTATATAAGTTAATTATACTTAACAGCGTTAAGATAAACTCGTCCTAAATTGTTTATCTGTACATAAACGCCACTGGCCCAAAATACATAATTTTAAAAAACTATACTAAATTGGAATGTTGTTGTATAAAGCAAAAGTTAAAATGCCATTAATTACATTCATACGTTGATGAATATAAATGGATTTATTTTCTAACAATGCCAGGGTTTTCAAAGGACAGAATAGCATGAGCATAGTGAGGTTCCATGCATAAACCAGTTAAGTAAATGTATGTGTCTTACAGATTCATATTAAACACATTTAGTTTTGCCTAGACACATTTTAAAGTTACAATGTAACAAACCATACGACTGTTGACACTAAATGTGCACGCATTGAAGCTATTTGTCATTATATTTGTTATCCAATCCGTTCCCAAAAGGCAACATTTAAGTAAATATAGTGTCGTTGGGCGATGGATTATGCGTCAAAATAAATCAAGTCAGACGCTATTTGCTGACATTTATAGCAATAAATCACCCTCTATTATATAAATACCTTAGACACAAAATTTGAATAACTGTTTGAAAACTAGATCATAGCAAAACCGTAAGAACGATTTAAGTGTGCGATAATTCATAAAGTTATCTTCAAAAATTACAGTTTTCAAACATGCGGCAAATGTTTTGACCATTACCAAAATTGGCCTTTTCCGGCCCACAACAACTTGGATTGAGAAACATTTCCTAATGCATCTAATATACAAAGCTTATATTTACATGCACCGACAGCCGATTTACACAGTGTTGAGTTTCTATAAAATAGTGAAGAATTTGTCAGAGTAAACGCTATCGAATCGTATGTAAAATCTGTTCTGACCTTTAAACCAACGTACTAAAATATGACAACATTGATATTGTGAATATTCCTTGCCAATATCAGCAACGAACATTATAGACCCTATCTTGATTAGTATAAATGTTTCGTCAATTATGATCCTATCAGTTAAGGCTTAACGATTTTAGAGAACAATTAAGCGCGTCTCACTAATTGCATAAATAATTGAAAGTAATTATTCCTATTGTTTCTTCCTAACCACTTCTCATTATCAAACCATGTTGCATTGAATAACCTAATAGATTGTATGTACTTCAGTTTTTCCGGTAAATTGCATTACATAAAGAACAATTAAATTGTAGTTTAACACACAGATGTATTTACACATTTCTCTTTTTAAATAAATTATAACAGCGGTATAAGCTTTTATGTTTAAATATTTATAACGCCGCTTATAAAGTAAATAGATGAAGATTTTAATAGATAGTTCCACAAATTTTCAAGCTCCTACCCAAGCGGCGTATATTCTTTGATCTTGTGATAAAGTTTATCACAAGCAGGAAGTATGCTTTCTTTTGTATTTCCTAGGTCAAATTGTCAGCTGACAATATAATCCTAATCTATGGATTAAAAATGACCATGTACAGTTATAAATGATCATGATTGACAGTTGTGGAACTGTCCATTCAGTTAAGTTTGCTGTAGCCATTCACGCTTACGGCGCTTGATGGAAACACATTTGTAGCAATACAGAATAATCACAAATCTAGTAATATATTAGAATAATGCATTATATGATAATTCGCCGGGCCGCTTTTTACCAGTTTTGATTGTTTTAATTTTGAAACAAGATTTAACAGTTTACACTTCATTCATATTAAGGGGAGGTAAATTTTGATAAATTACTTCCCTTTACACTTTCAATTATACGTATACAATTTCTGTAACAGTGCTTTAAAAACTACACGGTAAAAAGTTCAATTAACATATCAAACATATGTTTTTTTATATTAAATTATATAACAGACCCATGCATTGTTTTCATTTGATAACGCCAGTTATGCGTCGTAAGCCTTAAAAAACAATCGAATACAAGTATTGTGTGATGATGGCGTGCTATATCACAACAGACTTCGGTATGGAAAAAAAATATTAAAGCAATACATTTTATATTAAAGTGTATTTTGATAATTTGTCAAATACGTGTTCAGGGGCGTAGATAACGGGGCGGCAGGGGCGGCGGCCGCCGCCCCAATAATTTGGCTAGTCGTCGTTATACAGAAATGACGAGCTTTTTGGCGTCCAACACAAATTTTACCTTGCACGCCGGTCTGCTGGGACGTGGACACAACGAATTAGTCAGAAATATGTGTCATAAACACGGGTCTGAGAGTCTGGCAATCGTCCGTTGATTTTTTTATTTGTTTCGTGCAATGATTGCCCTGATGATCAGTGCCTTTATTGCAGCAATTATAACCCGGCTTTCATGGTGTTTGTTTAATCCCCTTTGTTCGTCAAAAGTGATTGGTAAGAATCTGTTTTGTTTTGTTACTGGTAAATAGTAAACTGTATTTGATCCATTTCTGGTGCAAATGATACGTTGTAATATAAGCAATAACTCTGTGGTGCATTGTTTTTATCTTTGTTTTCTCTGCCTTTAAAAATTGTAGAAGTCAATTAATTGCAATTTGAGTTACAAATCACTAGCGGCTCGAGGGGTCGTGTACCTATGATTGTTATGCCCCAAATGCTCAATTTCCTCATTTTTGTCGCTCGCTTCGCTCGATATTTTATTTGAAACAAAATAAAAAAAATATGGCTAAATTCCTGCTACAAATACAATAACTTAATATACTATAACCGGAAACACGTCAAATGATTTTACAATTCAGACAGTTTGTTTATTGCGGCAAAGTGTTACGGCTGAACCCTTATACACGACGTTTGCCTTTGTTGACGTTTTACGGTATATTATGTGCTGGAATTTTTCTGTACGTTACAACATGTATGTAAGTATCCATGTTTTTATATGTTTGTTTTGTTACTTATTTATCATGCTAAGTAATTGAGAAAATACCTTTCGAAATTTAATGGGTATGTTGTAACTGTTATCTATTATACATGTGTAAAAATGTAGGTCTGCATCCGTCGTGCCCAAAATAAGCGTTAATTTACCGACGTAGGGTTTGCCGCCCCAATGTCAGAATGTTATCTACGCCCCTGGTGTTTGGTCAAGTGTCGAACAGATACACGTCCCATTAGGCTCCTTAAAATGTTTTAGGATACTTTAAAGGGAGTTGCTTATAACACATTTATATTACTAGGTAAGAAATTACTTACGTTCCCAGAGTACAATCATATATGTTGGTTTTTACTAAAAACCAAATGTGGTAACGCAACAGTGTTCAATGCTACTTTGTAAAACATAGGCTACAATGATAATACACATACGCATTTTGTAAAGGTCGAAATTTGTATTTAAATGACTGATTTGACAATATCTCTTATTTTTGAATGTTACAAGATCTAGTCCAGCATAATGTTACATTTTGTAACTGTAACAAGTTTCCCAAAATAGCAGTGTCTAAATTTAGATCTGCCTATTTCTAGCTACAATGACAATGTAGACATCTTTGTTGCTTTTTTTAGATTCATTGATCGGATATCAAGTTTCGCTTTTCAGTTTTCTAGGTCAATGTTCAAAGTGTATTTCAGGATGTTATTGATATGAACAGGTTATTAACATGCATATACACTTACCGGAATAATTACAGATTTCGCAGAAAAGCCTAGAATTAGGATGTTGAGGTATTTCAAAGTAATCCTTTTCCATGGTCTTCTTTGGTGTTGATAAATTGGTTTGGTAATAAATAGCCACGGATAAAAGGTAGCATAGCCCTTCATACTTTTCATCTTGTCCGTTTTTTTCAAAAAGAAGTTTAAATCTTGACCAGCCATATTTTTGGAAAAGGTTCACAAATGAATAAGCGAGGGAGGCAAAGTTAATCGGCCCGACCCGAGAAATGAGGGCGTATTCAGAGTGTCGATATGCGCTGAAGTCCTTTGCTAGAGCGCCGACGGTAATTAGTGGGCGGTTCCAAAACTTGACCTGTCTTGCCACGCCGACAACAGACCAGTCACAGACGGGTCCAAAGAAGACGTCGGCCTGGTTGTGTATATACATGTGTACTGCTTGGGCCATACCTAGACAATAAATGTACGTTTGTATAGCGTAGGACACACCTAGACAATACATGTAAATTTGTATAGCGTAGGACATATAGGATGTATATTTTGCGACAATATATGAGAATGTCGTCTGTATCATCATCTAAATTGTAGGAACTAATGACCTAACCTGTAATTTAAGATGTTGGTTCGAGTCCGGTATATTAATATTTGACACAATAACAAGAAACTATAGATGTTACTGAATATAACATATCTTACAGTCATAACATTGTTCCATTGAACTAGTGTACGAGATCCTTGCAAAGGTTGTAAGACACAGCACATAGGCTGTCACGAGAAACACTTCACCGACGAGCAACCATTTCATTACTGTCCTGGTTATTTGACTAAGGACACATACTTTGATTATCTTTTGACCAAACACGTTTACTTCTGAATATATGCTCTTTAGAAACAGTCAAATTAAGATATATGATTACAGAATATCGTACCAACATTGCAGGACATATATTGAACACATAATATACCAAAAGGCCGAAACATGGATTCCATTCAATTCAGTTTTATACTCGTACATCAAACAACATTATCATCAACGCAGTTCAAGTAACGCGGTTTGCATAACACATGTATATTAAGGTTAATTATTTTATAAATATAAAATAACGTACATTACATATATCTGATAAACGTATTAGATATTAGATTTAATATAACTTATTGTATTCATATTTACCTAGTGCAGCGGAGCAGTTACTGTCCCTGTAGTTTACCACGAGTTCGTGCCCTTGTATAAGGTTTGTGCTGTTCTGTATATATCCTATCGCATATTGTATTGCAGGTTCGACATTTCTTCGAGAAAATAAGTACTTGGGCGCCTCTGGAAGCAATGCTGCGATATTGATTTGAAGTCCATGGCTGACCTTGACATTGCACACGGCGAATATGGTCAAAGTCAATATGGCGAACATAATATTCGCTTTTAAATCCATGTTTACTTCACAATATCAGCTACCAATGTAATATCGCCACTCTTGTTTTGTATAAATGCATCACTATAATATCGCCACTCTAGTTTTGTATAAAGGTTAAGTCAATTATGATCCCATATGTTAGTGCCTCGGAGAATAATGGACCCCTAACACACTAACTGCATACGCAATTGAATGTAGTTATGTCTATTGCTCTACACGAAACACATTCCAATATGATGATATATATGATAAAATAACGTAAACAGTTTTATTTAATTTTAGCTTTCATCTATATATAGAATAATTATAAACGCATTAACGCGTATACCATAATTATCTAGCACGCTTTACGGAATATTCAAACCTCCGCCTCAGCGTTTATACTGAATATTCACAGAATGAAATGATTTTCATGTTGCATAACCCGCACGTCTCAGTCACGCGAAATTGACGTCAATGTTAACTTGATTAATACACGTTGATTGGTCAGTAGATTTGTTAAAAATTCTCAAACAGTATATAGAGGTAAAACATTTGATATAATTCAGACAAAATGTAATATAATGTATATACAAAAGGAATGATTCTTATTTGTGTGTGGTTCACCCAGTTTGAACGCGCACGATAATCATTCTTTAATTCGTCTAGTAACGTTCTTACAAGCAAAATTATAATAATGTTTACGTGACGTGTTTAACACCTGTATACATATGTATATTAACATTTAAATATATTCATTAGATTAAATGACAAAACATGACAACACTGATAATATAGTGTGATGTTATTTACATTGTTGAATATGCACTGACATTTGTCTATCGTAATACACATTAATGCAGTACTTAAGTACATGTACACTTTTTATTATTACTTATACGTCGTTACTGTATCAAAGTAGAATGTTTAATCATCGCAGAAACATCTTTAAATTGTTAGTCCAAATAACACAACAGAGCGAAAACGGTGCGTTGCTTAGAGGATAATGTAAGAACGTATAAATTGTCCCGTATTACTAGCTAGATGGAAGTACAAATTTAAGCATGAAACGACTTCAGGTTGATTTCCAATCATGTCGTACCGTGGAGCTATGGAGTAATGCCTAACAAAAATTAGGAGTGTTTTAGGTAATCACTTAAAGGGATGAATCATAGGTGTCTTATATCTAGATTAACTCATTATGCACTGAACCAAAACATGGCACAAACTGCATGAGCATTTCATGGTACGTGTGTGGAGTATCTACGGCCATTTGATGGATAAAAAATATATAGATATTGATGTTATGTACTACTCACACATTTTAACTACATTTCGTTTAACATTAAATTAACCAATAAGCTGTTCACATGTTAGACGATTAAATTAGACTAGTACTGAATGGCCTATCCGTGTATACAACAGTGAAAATGTGTATCTCATAGCACAGTTTAACTAAAATTAATTATTGAACATATAATAAGCTGTAAGGTCGAACAGTATGTTGATTTGTAATATGAACATACGTTTACTTCATACCCACACAAAAACCTTCCGGTAAAGCAAGACACACGTATAGCAAGAATGCTTCCATGTAAAACTATCGACATGTAATAATGCTTACCAACAGATGCAGTGTGGCGTCCCCATTTTATTAAACAATTTAACTACACTGTATAATAATCAACACATTCCTTCAAGTTTAAAACAATCAATTGAAGATTTGAGGGGTTCAGACATTAACTGCAAATTCACTGATAAAAAGAATTGACTGTCGTTAAAATGTTTAGTATTCCAGTTGTTTTACATTTTTATTATATAGAAAGTTTTTCAAGTATAAATTAAAACATCAAGTTGTCTGTTTAAAAAGTATAACGGCCCTAAATCTGAAATACTAACTCTTTTAGAGAACCAAAGTGTCTATGGTAAACATATTAAGCTCTGCATTTGTCTTACATTTTAATTAATGGTAATGCTTACAAAGTATATAATAAAACTTTAAATTCTCAATTCAACAAGTGTCAGCGCCCCAGACGATAGCTGCTAATTCATTTTAAGAACAAAATTAACTTTCACATAGGACGCGTTCAATGAATGTTAAAAGCGTACAAAACAGTATTTGTTGCAATAAAAGGTTTCGACTAAGAAAGACACACACACTATTACGTTTAATTCAACCAGGGAAATGTCTGTAGTAAATGGTCCTTGATATACAGACCTCCCTTGATTAGAAGACTGATACGGGTTCTCGAAGGTCTTCCGCGTGATATCTTGTTATTCGCGGAGATCGAAATAAACGTTCGGTTTAACATGTAGTAGACTAGAGGTTATATTATATAAACAATGACTATGTTGAGGGTGACAGTGTATTTTTATTTCTTCTTTTGTTTCGTAGGTTGACACAAAATGCTATGTCACCCTCAATGAGGTCATTTTTTTATTATTATACCGAACAACACATGAATTGTATTGAATTATAATTGATAATTATTGTTCTTTGAGAGCGAGAAAACGTAAACTATTCGTTTATCTTCACTGATCATGCTATAAGTGTGCACACATACATCATCACAGGACGACATGGCACACGTGAGGGTGACATTGCCATGAGACAGTATAAATTATTGCCTTCTAACGTAACAATATATTAAATAAGACAAACAACGCGAGGGCGGCAGTGCGCACGTGAGGTTGACATTGCTATAAAGCAGTAAAAAACATTACCCTCTGACGTCACATTAAACTATATAGTAAATAAATCACATGAAGTATAAAATACTATGACGCAACATTTGGTATTTACTAGTTTATTTTTAAAGGGGCTAGAGCACAGTTTTTTATATTTTAAAGTACCCCCATGGACAAGAAAATGATTTCTCCGCACATTGAATGGTATATTTGAAAATTGTTCTTGTTTATGCACAATTTTCTTCAAAAGTAGCACATGGTACCTCTAGTTTATGCTTTCTAACACAGTTATTTGGATTGTTAGGATAATTTAGATTATTTCAATGTTTGTGCCCAAACTGCGCTCGGGAGCTTTAAGATCCATTGCGAAATAAATGCATATTAATTTTGCAGTATACCTCTAAGCCGTTTATTCCAGACGAAATCAAACTCATGCTTTGCAAATATGTGGGTTATTTTGGAACAAATGATTTAGTATATACTAAACCACATATTCTTTTACACACATTCCTACGTGAAATTAATCATTTACTTAAAATAGTATGGAACCAATGTAAATACCTAGTACAACAACGCAAAAACCAAATAACATTTAGTCAAGTCGTCAAAACAAAAATTACATTTTTACACAGGCATTAGTTTTCAACATAACGAATATGCATACAAAATCTGCTTTCAGACGTGTTTGTTTTATAGTTTCGAGTTAATGACAAAATAGCCCTGGTATCAAGAATAATTATCCCCAATATGTTTCAATGAGGGTATATTACGGCTACCGACACAATCATGTTTTTCAAATCAATAAAATTGATATTGTTAATAGTGACTCGATCGAATATAAAACAATGTTAGGGGTGGGCCAATATATACTTTTTTTTTAATCATTATAAATATTTTTTTTTCTTTTGCCAATAGGTCCACACTAATCAAATATGGTAAGATCGGGGATTCAAATTATGTATTTCGGTTGGAACAGTCCATTTTTTCAAAATGGCCGCCAAAATAGGATAAAAAATGACATATGTCTTTATAATTGTTAAAACCGTCCAATTAAGTGTAAATTTGTATGCATCTATAGACTTTACAAATATAAAGGGCATATTTATAACATATTTAGCTCGTTTTTAGTTCAGATGTGTCATTTAAGCAAAATTATCAACAAAATACTAGAAAATCATCATTTTTATACTAAAAACACATTCTGTCATCAACTTTTATCAATTATATCTATATAACACTATTTAAAACAGTATCTGGCTGAATTATGTTATATTTAACAGTGACAGAATGATAATGGTTTACTCAAAGCACTCAATAGTAGTGCACCAACATCCTTGTAAACACTATTTGGGTCTTATGGCATTTTAAATTAAATTTGTCAATTCCTTATCTCAAAATGTGAACATTTTGAAAATACCACCAAAGCTTAGTTGTTTTGATTCATCTCATTTGCCGTTGTTGTGATGGGTAAAGAGCATAATATCTCTAAAGCCAACCGCCAGCTAGGCGACACAACTTATTTCAAACGGCTAGATCAAGACCCAACGTTTGACATTCAGAGACTGCTAAAAAAACTCACTGAAATGCTAGCCTCAAAGGAAATCAGTGAAGACAACATCGAATAACTCACAGTCGCAAATCCCAGAGCAGGCCGATTCTATCTCCTCCCCAAAATTTACAAACCTGGCAACCCTGCATGCCCAATTGTCTCTGCAAACGTCACCCAACCAAACGGAACTCAGAGTTTGTTGACCTACACAACTTGTCTCTAGATTACCATTGTATGTCCAAGATACCACCGACTTTCTTACCGAGCTATCTCCAAGCGACATATCCGAAGAGACATGGCTTGTCTTGCTTGATGTTGTGTCCTTATACACCAACATACCACATGAAGACGGCATATAGGCATGCAGAAAGGCGTGGGACACTAGAGAAACGATGGATCCCCCGACCAAACCAATAGTGGACCTTCTAACCCTTGTGTTGAAATGCAACATCTTTGAATTCAATGGAAACCATAACCTTCAAGTACAAGGTACAGCCATGGGTAAAAAATGGCTCCATCATATGCCAACATTTTCATGGGTTATTTAAAAAACAGCTGCTCGTGTTAGTTCCTCTAAAGCCACACATGTGGCTGCGCTTTACTGACAACATTGACATACAATGACCCCATGGTCGCAAAGATCTATATGAATTCTTAGACAAGGTGTACGCATTTCACAAGACCAGTAAATTCAAAAGCAAAATCTCAAACGATAATCACGTATTTTTGGATACTAAGTCTCACATTGAAGGGAGCCAGTTGGTTAAGGATCTATATTCAAAACCAACAGACAGTCACCGGTATCTGCTCCAAACGAGTTGCCAACCACGCCACTGTTGCAAGAACATCCCATACAGTCTTGCTCTGAGAATAAGAAGGATATGTTCTCAAGAGGCTGACTATGAAAGACGCACACACAAGTTGTCTTCTCATCTCTGTGGACAAGGCCATTACCAAAACAAGCAACATACAAAGACATGAACTCCTAAAATACAAATCAAACACAATCCATAATACCTTTTACAGTAACGTATCACCCTGATCTCACCAAAATACAAGACATTGACAAGCACTGGCAAATCATTGAAACAAACACAAAGCTTAACTGTATTTTCCCTGAGAAACCAATGATAGCATTCAGACGACCAAAAAGCCTCAAAGACATCCTCGTCAGGGCAAAGGTCAAACCCAGACAGGACAGTCCCAAAGCGAAGTCAAGGCTGTGCAATAC
>Ga0224511_10000965_pt1 | contig 16056 bp, 24 predicted proteins | sample SF_May12_sed_USG_2_FD_169988 | JGI IMG/M metagenome (GOLD analysis project Ga0224511, IMG submission 169988) | Sediment microbial communities from San Francisco Bay, California, United States - SF_May12_sed_USGS_8_1 | ecosystem: Environmental > Aquatic > Marine > Sediment | place: USA...
TCAGGGGGACAATCTGTCCTGTCTGTCTCTCCCAAGCATCGAAACACTAAAGGGATGGGCAAGCGAGGTGATGGAGATAGACGACGTGGACGCGCTGGAGCGCCTGGAACGCGACGGCATAGACCGGGCGTCTCTCGTGCTGGCGCTGGAGAAGGCGCAGCACCGTTACACGCGGATCGGCAAGCTTGTCCACAACCCCTACGGCCTGTTGGAGACTCTCACCCGTGACACCGCGCCCCTTGAGAAGCTCGCCTACCGCATGGCCGACTACGAAAAGCAGTTACGAGCGAAGCGTGAGAAGCGCGAGGCGAGGCGGCGGGAGCTGCAAACCTACCTCGCAAGCCGACCGGCGGCGGAAAAGCCGGGCAATCCCCAGCCGCGACCGAAGCCAGACCCCAGCCCCGTAGTCGAAACCGTAGAGGTCAAACAACCGCCGAAGCCGAGGCCGGTAGCCCCCGCCCTGCAAGCCCTACGCGAAAAGCACCGGGCTGCGGCGGGCACCGACCGTGCCACCTCAAACCCGTGAACCCGCTTGCGGGGCGGGTTGGCGGCGGGCGGCCGGGATTTTATCGTGCCAACTGTTGAACGGCGGGGGTGAATTCGTGTCCGCTGTTGGGCATGAGCGGACAAGACTCGGACACTTCAGAGGCGCAGGAAACGGTCTCGGAATCGACGGGGGATGGCCACGGGAGCGGCCAGGCCCTCGCCGATCCGGGCGACGACTGGGACGGCCAGCTCGACCAGGACGCCCCGGCCGAAGAGCCCGGCGTCTTGACGCGGCAAGAGAAGCGCGAAGCCCTAAAGCCGATGATCCCGGCGATGTTCCTCAGCCTGGAGCCGGTCCTCGATGAGGACGTGCTGGACCATCTGGCCGGGATCGACATTGCCAACGTCCGGGTTCACGTCTCCGTAACCGGGTCCGGCGTCGGCAAGCCGCGTCCCCTCGGTTACTACCAGCCCGACTTTGCCCAGGCTGCAATCGAAGAGACCGGCGGCGGCAGCATCTACGTCGCGCTCTACGAATCCGGCCAACCGGCCTGTCATTTCCGCTTCAAAACCGAACGCCAGGAACAGCCGGGCGAGCAGAACCTGAGCCCGTTCGAGCGGATGATGCTGCAACACATGCAGCAGCAGGACGCGATCAACCGCGAGCTGGTAACCGCGTTGCAGGAGCTACGAAGCGGCGGCGGGAGCGGGGGCGGCCTGTTCGGCCCCGAGGTCGAGGCACAGCTAAAGGCGGCGCTGGTCGGCAACTTTGTCCAGCAGATCACCACAAGCCCGGTCGAGCAGTTCACAAAGGCGATGCAGAGCACGGCGGCGGTTGCCGGTGCCGCGAACGACCTCAAGAAAAGTCTCAGCAAGGCGATGCCGGACGACGGCGACGATGAGCCCGGCGTCGGCGAGCTGGTCAGCAAAGGCTTTGACACCATCAAGGCTGCCATCACCAAAGACCCGTTTTCGGAGAGCGCATGAGCGGCGTTGTCCTCCTATCCGTTGCCGACCGTGAGGCGCTGAAGCGCTTCACCGAGGCCGTGCTGGACCACGGCCCGGCCGAGCAGGATTTTAGCTGCCTGGTCGGTGAGCTGAGCCCGGCGGGCAACCGCTCGCTGATGCTGGCTGCACCCAACGACGTTGCGCGGACGGCGATCGGCACGCTCTCGAAGACCAGGGCGCTGAAGGTCCGGGCGGTGCTCAACGTGAACCGGGCGGCAAGGGACGCGGTCCTCGACGCGATCCGCGAGGTCCAGGCCAAGGCGCGCAAGAGTCTGGGGGTGAGCGCATGAAACTCGCCTCGAACATCTGCTACACGAGCCACGACCAGAAGCGCAGCGACTACCGGGCGAAGATGGTGCCGCGCATGTTCGTTGCAGCGCGGCGGGCGGCGGCGAGCGCACCGAAGCAACTCACAAACTGGCTCAAGCGCTACGGCCTGAGCCTGGGCAAGCGCGACGCGACGGTGCGGGATTTGCGGCTGTTGCACCATGCGGCGCGGGGCGGCCGGTACGTGATGGTCTACCCGCTCAACTGCGACACGATTCAGCCGGTCGAGCAGACGCTGGCCAGGGGCGGCGACTGCGACCATTGGGCAATCGTGGTGATGGCCGTGCTTTCGTCCTGGGGCGTCGAGTTTGCGCTGGCGTGCGCGGGCGATGAGCTGGACCCGTTCCAGCACGCCTACGTACGCGCCCAGGTCGGCGGCGTCTGGTACACGCTCGACCCCAAACCCGATCAACGCGGCGAGCCGTTCGACACGACGGCCCCCGCGCAACGGACAACCCTGTTCAAGCTGGAGGCGCGGTGAGCTGGTTCACTCGAATTCAGCAGCAAGCGGCGCTGGCTGAGGGCCGAGCGCCTGACAGCCGCGAGAACCACGCACGGCTTGAGGGCCGAGCGCCTGACAGCCGCGAGAACCACGCACGGCTTGAGCGCTTGCGCGGCAGGCCCGCGCGTGACGGCGGCGTCCAGCTCCCCCGCGTAGAGCACGGACTGGGCGCGGATAACAACGCCGTTGCGCGTGTCCTGCTGGCGGCGCTGACAGACGTTGATCGCGTCTGGCTGATGCGCGAGCTGGGCGTGAGGGTGAGCACCGTTCACCCGTCGCGGGGCCTGGCGAAGTTCTACGCGGACTACCGCGACGCCGGGCGGAACTGGGCCGGGCTGCTGGCGAGCGCGTTCACGGACGCCGGGCTCTGGCTGCGCGACACGGCGCTGCAAGCGCTGATCCAGGCGCGGCCGGTCGAGGAAGAGGACGCGGCGCTGATCGCAAAGCTGACTGAGCGGGCGAGCGGCCTGCCCGCTCTGGAGCCCTACTCTCGCGGCTGGCGAGTCGAGTTCACGGCAGAGGCAAACCGCCAGGCGGTGCTTTCGTTCCCGGCACTGCCCGCGATTCTCGCCGGGATGCCGCTGGTAACCCGGTATGTGCCGGTCGAGGGCGGCCGCGTGACGATGTGGGAGCATCGGCTGTTCCTGGACCCGTGGCGCGACCGGCCGAGCGGGCGGCCCGCGACTGAGACGGTCGAGAACAGACGCGAAGCGATGGAGCGCTACACGTTCCCGTCGCTGAAGGCCGAGACCCAGGCGGTGAGCTGGCGGGACAAGATCGGCGAGACCAACAACCTCTACTCGTTGGGCATGGCGGCCACGGCCCCAAGGGGAAAGGCCCTCAACGAGCTGACGACGCTGGCGGGCGTCAAGCCGGGGCTGCGGGAGCCGGAGCGCCGGGCGGCCATCGGCAAGGTTCTCGGGATGTACGCGAGCGAAAACAACGTGCCGCTGGCGGTGACGCTGGGGCGCGATTCCGTCGAAAGCGGCGAGCCGATCCTGAGCACGCTCAACGTCGTCACGGGCAGCGGCGGCCGCTTCGCGGACTCAATCCGCAAGCTGGTACGGCATCCGGTGAAGTGGATGCAGAGCCTGGGCGAAGAGCTGGGCAAGATGTTGCAGGACCTCGGTGAGGAGATTCTGCGCTGGTCCCGCGTGCCAGTGCTGGGGACGTGGCTGGTCGACGCGAGTTTCGGCCCGTTCATCGGCGAGCTGCTGATGAGCACCGGGAACATGCTGGTCGGGCACAGCGTCAAGGACTTTGACTCACAGCGGGTGATGGGCGGCCTGGCGCGTTCGCTTCTGGCGGCCGGTCAGGCCGGGGCGGTTGTGGCGGCGTTCCTGCCCCCGCCGTTCAACCTGATAGTCGCGGCAATCGCCGGGGTGATGATCGCCCTGGGCAAGCTGATCGCCGCGAAGATCGCACAGACCAAAGCGAAACAGGCGGCGCAGACACTGAGCGAAAAATCGAGTGCGACGCAGGCGGGACCGGAGCCCGAGCCGGAGCGGTCGAGCGCTGGTAAGGCGCTAGCGACCGTCGGCGCGGTCGGCGTTGTGGGCGTGTTGGGGTACCTGGGCTTCGCGGCCCTGTTTGGAGCAACCGGGAAAGGTTGAAGAGGCATGAAGAAGAAAAAAATCCGCGCGGGCGTTGTCGCCCTTGTGGGCCTGCTGGGGGCGGGCGCGGCGGCCGGTGCCCAGCGCGTCTTGAAGCCGAAGACGTTCATCGGTCGCGTAGGCACGGCGACGGCGAGCGGCGGCGGCGTCGGTGCGCTGACCATGCTGCACAAGAAAACCCGTGGCAGCGCCAAGGCTGCAATCCCCCTCGCGGCGGCGGCGGGCGGCGCTGTGGGAGCGCTTGAGAAGTTCGGCGAGGGCGGGGTGAGCCTTGCCGGAAAGCTCCGGGGCGAGTCGATCCCGGCCGAGCCCGAGCGCGGCGGCGGTGGCGGCGGCGGCGGCGGCGGCGGGGGCACCGAGCCCCAGATCGTCGAGCGCATTGTCGAGGTCGAGGCGGAGCGTGAGCCGGAAAAAAGCGAGCTGGAAATCTGGCTCGACTTCGCGGGCGACATCGGCTCAACGGCAATCGAGACGTTCGGCTCCAGCGTCCAGGCGTCGTCCGGGCGGCGAAGCTCGGGCGTCAAGTTCACGTACTAGCGGCCGCGAAAGCGGGCGAGCGGGACCAGACAACCAGGACAGGCAGAGAGAACCAGGCGCAAGAGCGCGAGCAACCGGAAGCAAGGGGGCAGCCAATAAGCCCCCCCGAAATGGGAGTAAGAGATGCCAAAGATTTTGAAGGTTCCGGCAACGCCGGACACGGTCAACGCGCTGCTTGATCGCGGACTGATTTCGGCCGACCAGGCGCGGGCGGTCGGCGTGATGGATCGGCCGGTGACCCACAGGGCGGGCGTCATGCCAGGCCAGATCGACCAGGCGGCCGACGAGCTGCACGACGAGTTCATGACTCGCATCGGCCGGGCGATAAAGCGCTTCATCGGCTCCGCCTTCAACACGGCCGAGTTCAAGCGCACGGTGCGCTCGACTCAGCAGTATTTCCACGCGGAAAGCGGCGTGCTGGCAGCGGGCTCAGCCTTCAGCGACAAGAAGTTCGACATCAACCTCGCTGACGACCGTTACCGTCTTATCACCGGTTGCGGGATCATCGTTGCCGGGGCGTCTGATGCGGCGCTCAAGGCGGCTGTGGTTACTCAGCTCTTGACGGCGACCATTGAGTTCAAGGTCGGCAACAAGACGGCCGAGTACGCCCTGGCCGGGTTCCTGCTGGGCGCGATGCCCTGGGTGAGCGACGGCAACGACACGACGTTTACCGCATACGCGGCTGCGGCCGAGCCGATGCACAAGCTCGTACACCCGAACGGGATGCGCTGGCACGAAGCCAACGCCCTGTTCGCCATGAAGCCCAAGGCCGAGCTGGACGTCACGATCAAGTTCAACGACGCGGCCCCGGCCGCAGCGGTGACGGACGTTGAGGCGACGCTGGTTCTCGCCGGTTACGACCTGTTCACCGACCGGGACAGCTAGAGCGCGAGCCGAGGGGGCGGCCAACAACCGCCCCCGAGGACACGCGCTCTGGAGACCAGGGCAAAGGCAACAGGCGTTGCGGGCATCGAGGAGCGCAACAGGCGTTGCGGTGAGCTGAGGGGAAACGATGAAACTTGCCTACTTTACGAAAGTGGTTGACCTGGCCTACGCGGCCAACGTGGCCGAGCCGAGTTTCAGCCTGGCGAGCGGGACACGCGCCGCGCTGATCGGCATTGTCGCGTTGCCGGGCATCCTGCACTGGCAGAACGAGCTGCAACGCCTGAGCGTCGGCAACCGCGAGTACCTGACCGGCGACGCCGTCTCTGCCGGGCTGCTGTTCACCGGGCAGAAGAGCTACCAGCTCGACGGCGCGGCGGCGGCGGCGCTCAACCGGAACGCGCCGGGCGGCTTGTCGTACTTCCCCGGCAGCCCTGACGCATTCGCCTTGCGCCCCGACGGCCTGCCCTGCGCCTGCATCCCGGTGCCGGGCGGCGAGACCGTGCGGATCACGCTTCAAGACCTGAGCGCCGGTGCGGCCGAGATCACCAAGCTGCTTTTCCTGTTTGTCGAGTTCCCGGTCGGGCTCGAAAATGAAGCCGACCAGGCCGAGGTCGATGCGCTCTGGAACCGGCTCCGCTCCGGCGTCGGCGTGCTGACGATGGTCGGCAACAAAAAGGTCTACGACGCTGTGCTCGACGCCGAATACAGCGCCAAGGCGGCACCGGACAACCCGGTGCGGCGGCTCGACGTGTGCGCGGCCGTCACAAGCACGGCGGGCGTGCTCGACCAGGCCGAGACGGCGACGACCTACATCCAGACCAGGACAAACCGCCAGACGCTGCAACAGGACGCGGCCGCGCCGATTGAGGTTGTCGCCGGGCACGGCGGCTACTTCACCGGGATGCACCTGTGCGACCTGGAGCGCGAGGGAACCAGCTATGCGCGAGTCACGGCCGACGACCCGGCCGCTGCCGCGACGATGCACCTGTACCTGTTGACACTTTTCGAGGGGCGCACCGGCCGGGCTAAATATCTCGGGCCGGACTCAATCTAGCGAGACGCGATGGCTACACCGATTGAGTTGAGCAAGAGGGCAGTGGAGGCGCTGGCGGCCGCAGTCGGCCGGGCGCTGCTGGCTGCGCTGAGGGCTGCCGGTTTCAACCCCGCGCCCAACCTCGCGGCCGAGCGAGCGAGCCAGTACGAGACTCGGACCACGGCGGCGGCGGGCGAGCGCGTGGAGATCGACCTCAACGCCGACGCCGATGTGAAAGCTTTCGCGGTGACGATCCGCAACCGCGACACGCTGGCGGCGGCGACAGACACCAACCTGCACTTTGCCATCGACAACGGCAAGGCGAAGGCGGCCAACCTGGCGACGTTCGGCGACGGCAACGGCGCGTACCTCAAGCCCGGCGAAGTTCACCAGTACGTCGTGGCGGTGACGCGCTCAGCTCGCAAAAGCGGCAAGCACACACTGAAAATCGACGTGCGCGGCCTGGAAAACTTCACGACACCGGCGGCCGTCACCTGGCACCTTGAAATCGTTCGCCTGGTCGAGACGGGGGGCGCTGAATGATCCTGCCCCCGAGCTACATCACCGGGCACACAAAGCCGACCCTGGACGACATCGGCGGCGGCCCGCTCGCGCTTGCCAAGGGCGGCACCGGCTCAGCAACGGCGGCCGACGCGCGGACCGCGCTCGGTCTCGGTGCGCTGGCGGTCCTGGGGGCGGTCAACAACGACAATTGGAGCGGCGCGGATTTGACAGTCGCCAACGGCGGCACCGGTGCGTCGAGCGCGGCGACTGCGCGGACGAACCTGGGCGCTGCACAAGCCTGGTCCTACGTGGGCAAGTCCGGCGACGACACGGCGGCCGTTCGCCGGATCGTCGGAGTCAACACAGGCGGCGGCCCTGTCACGATCACGCTCCCGGCGGCGTCCGGCAACGCGGGGCAGCTCGTGATAATCGCCGACGCCGGGGGCAACGCCGGACTCAATGCGATCACTATCGACGGCAACGGCGCGGAGCTGGTAAGCGGCGCGGCGGATCAAACCATCAACGCCAACTACGGCGCGATGATTCTTGTCTGCACCGGCAGCGCCTGGCTGGTCGTCGGAAGCTACGGAGTCTGAGACATGAGCGAAACGGAACTGCTGGGCAAGCTGGTTGAATCGGGCGGGGCGGTTGCGGCGGCGCTGCTATGGATCGGCTGGCGTAGCGTGAAGCGCGTGGACCTGCTGATCGAGCGCTACCTGGCCAGCAAGAAAGCCGACCGCGAAGCACAGAAGAACCTGGCGGCGGCGGTCGAGAACCTGACCGGAGCGATCAACAACAAGGCGGCGAACGTCGCGGCCTGAAGACAAACAGCCACAAACGGGAGAGCGAAATGAGAATCGAAAAGCGGATAGAGCTGGAAAAAACGGTGGTCGGCCTGGTCGTGCTGGTACTGATAGTCGCGCTGTTGGGACTGACCGGCTGTACCGGCCCGGTCGAGCGACACGACCCGGTGACGGTCGAGAACCTGCACGAAGCCGAGTACATCTCACGAAAAGACGCACGGCCAGACCTGCACCCGGCGGTGAAGCGAGCCCGGGCCGACTGGTTCAAGGCGGCGCGTGAGTACGAGCTGGCGAAACCGGGAGCGCCCGAGGGGGCGAGCCCGGAGTACGTCGAGCCGGATGCCGACGTACCGGAGACGCCCGAGGAACCCGAGGAAGAGGCGAGCAATGACGGCACGAGCAAAGGTGACGGCGACGCGGATCATCTACTGCGAGCGATGCAAGGCGACGGCGGCGCGGCCGTTCTTCCGGTGCAAGGCGTGCGGGGCAAAGCGAACCGCCCGGATCGAGCGCCGGACAGTGACCCTCAAGCCACAGAACGGCGCGACGGCGATTACCGATATCGCGCTGAAGTACGCCCCGAGAATCGCGCCGGGGAACCCAGCGCTGGCCCATGTGTTCGACGGCGGGATGCCGAGGGGCACGTTGACGCTGCTGGCGGGCGAGCCGGGCCTGGGGAAATCGACGCTGGCGCTGCAACACGCGGCGGCGGTAGCAAGCCCCGAGCATCCGGTGCTCTACGCGACCGGCGAAGAGACGGCGGCCGCGATCAAGATTCGAGCCGAGCGGCTGGCGTGCGTTGTGCCGGGGCTTTCGATTGTGGCGACGGAATCGCTGCCCGAAGTGTTCCAGGCGGCCAAGACGGTCAAGCCGGTTTTGCTGGTCGTGGACTCGATCCAGTGCATCGGCCTGGGAGCGGCGCACGGCCGAGTCGGCGGCGTGCGCTCGATCAACGCGAGTTGCGAGGCGTTGCGCTCTCACGCTCACCGGAGCGGCGAGACGGTGCTGGCGCTCGGGCATGTCGTGAAAGACGGCAGCATCGGCGGCCCCAGGACGCTTGAGCACATGGTTGACGTTGTCCTCACGTTGAGGGCGGCGAAAAAGGGGAGCAGGGACAAGGTGGCGCTGGCGGGCCTGAAAAACCGCTACGCGGCGCGCAAAACAATCGGGCTCACGATGACGCCCAGGGGAGTAATGACCGATGGACAAATTCGAGATCAAGAAGCAGGCCGCGAGCAAGAGCCTGGGCGGCCTGCGCAAGACGCTGGAGGTGCTGAGGAACAACGCACCCGAGGGCGAGGTCTACGACTCGTTACAGGCGGCGATTGACGACATCACCGGGATACAGGTCGAGCTGCAAGCGGCGACCGACGACGCCACGATTGACGCGGCGCTCGACGACGGCCGCGAGGTCGCGCGGTCCCGCTACAAGGCGGCCAAGGCCCGTGTGGACGCGGCCAAAAAGCGCAAGGCGGCCGAGGCCGATTGGCTGGGCAACGTCCTGTTCAACACCTGGGACATGGTCAACAAGGTGCTCAAGAGCGTGAGCGGAATCGGCGCGGTCTTCGGCTAACCTGGTCAAGGGCAACAGGCGTTGCTTTCGGATCCAAAAGTAACAGGCGTAGCGGCGAGCTGAGCGCGGACACTGAAGTGAACCCCGGACGGGCGGCCTCTGATTCCGGTTGCCGGGCGGCCCGGCCGGGGGGACAAAAGCAGGTGAGCCATGGCGACACTTGAACGGCAGACGTTGGCGATGCTGGCCGAGGGCGAGGCTGAGCCGACCACTTACGACACGACTATCAGCTCGACGCGGGTACCGCTCACGTTCGAGCTGGAGAACGCCAGGCTGATCGAACCCGAGACGCCCGAAGAGGAAGAAGAGGAAGAAGAGCAAGGGGCGGCCGTCGCGCTGCCGGTGGGGCCGGTGGGGCCGGTGAACCTGAACCTCGAAATCGAGCTGGAACGCGAGCCCGGCGGCGGCGGTGGCGGCGGCGGCGGCGGCGGGAGCGCTGCCCAGGAACCCCTGCCCCCGGCGCAACCGGCGCAACCGGCGGGCGGGACCGGCGCGAAGATCAACTGGGCGTGGGTGGCGGGAGCGACCGGCGCGGCGGTGGTTGTGACGGGCGTAGCGGCCTGGTTCTTCGCCGGGCGCAAGGGCGAGGGCAAGCGGCAACCGAACAAGAAACGCAAGCGCCGATAGCGGCGATTCGAGGCAGGCAGACCGGAGAGGGAAACGGAGTAATGTCCAAGAGCAAGAAAACCAAGCGGCGCGAGCTGATCCAGGCGGGCGTTGTCGTGTTGACGGTCGGGACAGCCCTGGGCGGGGCGGCGCTGGCGCAGCGAATCTTCAAACCGAAAACGCTGCTCAAGCGGGTAGCGGTGGGGACGGGGGTCGGCGCAGGCGTCGGGCTCGCCCCGGTGGTCTCGAAAACGACGCGGCCGGTGACGATGGCGACGGTTCCCCTGGGCGGAATCGGCGGCGGCCTGGTCGGCAGCCTGGAGATGTTCGGGCGCTGGGGTGTTAGCTGGGCGGAGGCCGTGCGGGGCGGCCCGGTGCCGAACATGGGCGGCAAGACCGACCCGACACTGGAAGAGGTGTTGAGGCAGTCCGGCGTAGGCGCTGAGACCGGCGCGGGCGGCGGCGTCGAGCTTGAGGTCGAAGAGGACGGCGAAGAGCAGGAATTCTAGCCGAGCCGCGAAACCGGGTGATTCTCGCAAAAAAAAACCGCGAGGATCGCCCAGGACCGCAAACCTCAACCCAACCGGACCCAACACACCAACCCAAACCGGGAGCCGCAATGAGCAAATACGCGATGCCCAAAGAGGCCGATCTGGACGAGGTGTTTGTCACCTGGAACGGCCAGAAGCGGACCACCGGCGAATGGCTGAGGTTTTACGAGGGCGAGCGGATACCCAATGAAGTTCCCGGGCCGATACCCGGCGTCCCGTTATACGTGTACGACGATTTCAATTTACGAACCGCACCGCCGGAAGCATTCCTGGCCGAGTCCGAGCGTCGAATGGCGCTGGCAAGGAAGGTGGCGCTGGAAGGGACGTCTCTGGCAGGCCGGGAACTGCAAGCCGCGAACGTAATCACGCTGATGAACCAAGCGTTCGGACTGTACGGTTACGGCGTAGTCCTTGGCGGTGTCGGGCCGTCTGCCGACCGGCTGCTGGTGTGGCTGGCAGACGCCCAGGAAGCTATGCGGATGCTAGCGCACATCGTTAGGGTGGCGTTGGCGTGGGCGGAAACCCAGGGCGTGCAGTTGGGGATAGAGATAGAGGCTGAGCAGCGAAACCTGGTCGGGTTTCTCAAGAGCCTTAGCGCTTCGGTCGGGCAAGCGATAAACAAGCTTGTCGGCCCACAAGGCGGCATGAGCGCCGCCATGTGGGCCGTGGTGGGCGGCGTCGGAACGCTCGCCGCCGCCTTGGTTGTCAAGGCGGTAGCGCGTTAGCGCTCCGATGCCGCAAGTTCGGCCCGTGCTTCATTGAGGTAAAACAGCGCGCTCTTTTGGTTTGAAGTGGCTGGAAAGCTCAAAGGCATGTGGTTTTCCACCTGCATAAGATTCGCCAGCACTATCTCAGCGCGCTCAGCCTCTTCCGCTTCGGCCTGATTTGCAGCTTCCCGTGCAGGTGCTACTTCGGCGACCCATGTCAACACGATTCCGGCAGCGAAACAGGCGACACACAACAGCACGACAAATTGAGTTTTCATTGTCACTCCCTAATGTCAGGCCCCGGTCGGTCGAGGCCTGTTGTCCACTTTGCCAACACGCACGAACAGCGACAACCGACTGTGCTCTGGGGGGGTGTGTCAGAAAGTGCTTGACGCCCCCCCCGTTCGCCGTGTATTGGTTACACATGCTCCCGCAGGCTCCCAGCCTAACCGGCTCTGCCGGTCTCCAGCGAAACAGGGTTATCCAGCCCGTGCGCAACGTAATAGCGCTGCGCTGTTCGCACCGAAGTGTGACGCATCACCGCGAGCAACCCCTGGACATCCAGCCCGGCCTCGACGCGTCTAGTCGCAAAGGTCCGTCGCAGGGCGTAGGCGTTGAGGTAGTCGCAGCCGGACTCATCTTTGAGCAGCCGCCAGATTTTCTTGTAGCGGGGTTTCGTCCAGCGGCCCCCGCGCTTGACGGCGAACAACGGCGGCGGCGCTTCGGGGCCGCGCTGGGATACGAAGTCTTGGAGCGCATTGGCCAGCCTGGGGGTCAACTCGACGGGTGTCGAGGCGTGTTCGTTCTTGAGGTCGCGACACTCCGTATCCTCAAGCAAGTAGTGCGGCACGGGCGCATTCAACCGGAGTTCGGATGCGCAAAGCCAAAGCGCCTCAGCCGGGCGCAGCCCGGCGTCGATGCCCAGCAGGCAGAAGAGCCGAAACGCCATAGGCGGCCAATCGGCGGCGATGCTGCCCAGCCCTTGCGCCCGGTTGTGAATCCAGACCGAACGGCCCAAAAGCCAATCGGCCTGATCGGCGGTCAAGGCCCGGGGCTTTTTGGCTCTGTCACGCTGCCTGCATTCGATGTACCGACTAACAATCGGGCCTGTGCGCTCCAGAGCTTCTTCGTTGCAGACCCACTCCCGAACGGCCGCAAGCTTGCGGCGCGTGTCTCCGTAGGTGTAGCCAGCGGCGGCGCGAGTCTCCACAAAGGCAGCGACGACGCCTGGCGTAATGTCGCGCCAAGAGGTGATGATCCAACCGCGTTCTACGATCCATCCCAGGGCGATTCGCGCCTGGGCGAAGTCGGTCTCAGCCTGTCGAGCGTAGAGGCTGTGTCCATACTTGGCTGTGATCCAATCAAGCAGCTTGGTTTCAAGGTGGGGAGGTACGGCAACTTTAGGCATAGGCATGACAAAGGCTCCGAAACAGGTTCAGGGGGTTGCAAGTAAGCGACGCGTGAACCAGCCTCAGAGCCGAGTCGATTTTGGTGCGCAGGGCGGGACTTGAACCCGCACGCCCTTAGAAGGACCAAAATCGCCTAGGCACCTAAAGCGCCGTATCTCCCGAAAACAAGGGAGGTAACGACGATGAAGGGCGCACGCGTGAACCCGCACAACGGCGGGCACGGCGGGAAACTACCGCCAAAACGGCAGCAAGGCAAACCAAACAGTGTGAAAAAAGCCGGGCGGGGGTTTCCGTTCCGGGATCGGCCGGGCCAGCCGGGCGCTCAGGCCCGGCGGTTTTCGTCGGTCGAGGAGCTGGCCGAGGCGACGGCCTGCCCGCAACCGGCGGGCGACGGCACCGTTTGCTCGCCCACGAGCTGCGCCTGGTTCCAGGGCGTTACCCAGTACAGCGACCGAACCGGCCGGGCGCTCTACACCCGCTGCATATGCGGCTGCCCCGACGGCGGCGCGATGGGCCGCGTCGTGCATCCCAAGAGCAACGGCCCCGACATCACCACCACGACCGGGGCGGGGCAATGAGCGCGGCGGCTGACCAGGCCAGGGCCGACCGGCCCCGCGACCCGGTTGTGCATCTGCCGGGCCTGACCCTGGGCAAGCGCGAAGCGTCGGCGCTGCTGGCTCTCGACGACAAGACCCGGAGCAAGCGGGACGGGCTCGACCTGTTCCGCGCCCGGCTGGTCTCCTGCCTGCCCTGGCGAGACTGGCGGCGCAACTACTGGCGGCGCGAGACGGCGGCGCGGCCGTGGATCGAGGCATACGAGCACCTGGTCGAGCTGAAGCTGGCGTTTTCCGGCGCTCTCACGGTCGAGGGCAGGCGGATTGCGACGCTGTTGCGCGACCGGATGCCCTGGCGAGTCACCGGCGAGCGCTGGCAGGCGCTCAACATGCTAGCGCTGCGCAACGTCAACCGCCTGGTCGAGACCGACGAGGCGGCCGAGATCGCGGCCTCGATCCTGGCCGGTGAGCCGATCCCCTACCCGCTGACAAAGCGAGATCGGGGGCGGCCATGACTGTTGTCTGGACAAAGCACGCGGCCCGGCGCTGCCTCGAGCGCAAGATCAACGCTCCGAAAATCGAGGGCCTGGTCGAGCAGGCGGCCGAGACCGGGGCGCTCCCGCTCAACGGGACGGCGGTCGTCACGGCCGGAAAGACGGCGGTCGTAGTCGCCGATGCCTGCCGGATCGTCACTCTCTTTTCGCTGCCTCCCCGTCGCTGGCCGAGCCGCAAGCACGGCCGGGAGCGGGGGCGTTCAAGGCGCGACGACACGCGCCGGGCAATCGAGGAATCCCTGGAGGGAGTGGCATGAGCAAACGGAAAGCGAAGGCCGAAGAGCCGAAGCAATCGCAGGTCCAGAAGATGCTCGCGGTTGTTGCTCGGGTGAAGCTGACCACGGTCGAGCGGGCGGTCGTCTGCGAGCTGCTGGCGACGCCTGGGCACAAGCTCAGCTCGACTCACGACCTGTGGCCCGCTGAGGGTTACGGCGCTCGGTACGGCACGCGGCCCCTGCCTTACACCCGCCAGGGAATCACCAACGCGCTGAAGGCGCTTGAGAAGCGCGGCTGGGTAGCAATCAAGCGGCAGCGCCGGGGACCGTTCGGAAGCTCAGCGGTCGAGCTGCTGCCAATCGGAGTGCTGGGGACAAAAACGAGCTGAACGCAACAGGCGTTGCGGGCATCGAGGGGCGCAACGGGCGTTGCCTCAGCCCTGGGAGAAAAACTTGATGCCCGACTGGCGGGCTGACGGAGGTGAACCAACGAAAGGAGCAGGTTATGGAACCAGAGGAAGGTAAGCAGCAGCCGGACTCGATTGCCGAGCCGGAGTTCACGGGCGCGAGTGGTGGCGGTTCGATACACGACCCGGGCGAGGCCCTTGAGGGCGGGCCGGGCGGGGAGTCCGCGAGAACGATCCCCGGACCGAGGATAACGGACGTCAGCGCCAGCCTGGTACTCGCCTTCGAAGAGACCAAGGACGGCATGGTTATCTCGGGCACTGAAGAGGCGCTGGACCGGCTAGGCGACTGCCTGAAGCGGGCGGCCTACCACGGCAAGCTCGCGGAGTGCGAGCCCGGCGCCGTGGCGATGATTGCGATGGACCGCAAAGGTCAAATCAAGGACGTCGTTGCCCTCGCGTCGGCGATGCCTTACTCGCGCTACATGCGGCACAGGCGGAAGCGGTCATCAGACGAGCGCACGGAGCGAATCACCAACGCGCTGATCGGCGCTCTCAAAAAAGCCGCACCGGAGATGCTGGACGCGCTGGCCAACGAGTTCGGCCTCGACAGCCTGCACGGTCTCATTCCGGCATGATTCACGGACAGGAGCCGGGGCGCGAAGCCAGCGCCCCCGGCCCCAACTGGAGAGACGATGACGCGATACCAATTGAGCCTGGACGGCGGCGAGACCTGGAAGCCGATCCGCAAGTGGCTGGCGCGTAAACGCCTGGCGCATGTTGTGCCGGAGCCCGAGCTGGCGTTTTTCGCGGCCGACAAGGGCGAAGTGATCGACATGAGCGGCTACGGCCTGTTGAGGCACCGGCCGCGCAAGCCGAGGGGGCGGCCGCGCAACCCGGCGACCAGAGCGATCTTCGCCGGGGCCGCTCAGAGCCTCAGAGTAAATCGGCAAAACGCGGGGGTGTGATTGGACCAGCCGGGGCGCGAAACGCGCTCAGGGGCGACCGGAGAGCCTGACAAGGGGATTGGAGAACGGTGACGACAAAAGAGCTGAGCATGAAGCTGCTACGGGCGGCGCTGAAAGAGCGTGACCCGCAACGCCTGGGCTACTTCCGGGAGGCGGCCGGGCTGACAAAACGGTCCCAGCGCGAACGTGTCCGGCGCGAGCTGCTGCGCCTGGTCCGCGAGGGCGCGCTGGTCCAGGCGGGCGTCGATGACGGCGGCTGTGCGCTCTACAAGGCGGCCGCGAGCCTGCACCTGATGCGCAGGACGATGCTCCGGCTGGGGGCGAGGGCATGAGCGGGAGCCTTGACGACTTCATCCGCGAGCTGCTGCCGCTGCAATTGCAGGGCGGCGACTGGCGCGTGCTCTGCTGGGCGCTGCTGCAATCGGACGTGCCCGGCGAGCTGCGCAAGGCCGAGGCGATGCGCGAGCTGGGAATCGCCCGGCCGTCGATGGACACGATTCTCAAGCGACTGCGATCCCTCGGCCTGGTCGAGCAGTCACGGCGCGGTGTGTGGCGGATTCTCGCGCCGCCGGATTCGCCTGTCGAGGCACGCAAGGCACCGCTAGCCTTGCCTGTCACGACACGCGACACGCATGTCAGCACACGCGAAACGCATGTGGAGACATGCGAAAAACTCCCCCCAAACCCCCCTCAGGGGGACAATCTGTCCTGTCTGTCTCTCCCAAGCATCGAAACACTAAAGGGATGGGCAAGCGAGGTGATGGAGATAGACGACGTGGACGCGCTGGAGCGCCTGGAACGCGACGGCATAGACCGG
>Ga0224511_10000966_pt1 | contig 16054 bp, 8 predicted proteins | sample SF_May12_sed_USG_2_FD_169988 | JGI IMG/M metagenome (GOLD analysis project Ga0224511, IMG submission 169988) | Sediment microbial communities from San Francisco Bay, California, United States - SF_May12_sed_USGS_8_1 | ecosystem: Environmental > Aquatic > Marine > Sediment | place: USA...
AGCCTCAATCAAACTGAGTATTGAACTCTTCTGTACTGTGTAGGTTCACTCTGAAGAAACTATGCTGAGAATTGTTACAACCGTCTCAAAATGAGCTAAAATTTAATGTTTATCGACCGCTCCGTAATTTTATACTTTCTCATAATGATTATTATTATTATTATATGTATGTGGAGACAACTATTATGCTGAGCTAAATACAGCAGTTAGGAGAGGATAACTCTAAAATATAAAGTGTTTAAACCTCGATCCGAGGGACAAATTCTCTGTTGAGTTTACACTGGTGTAACCGAGCGGCTGTTGCTGTAGTGTCTTGACTTTATAGTCTTAAATGACCATTCCTAATACAAAAATAGGTATGAAACTGTAAATGATCATAGATATATATCGTCTTAGAAATGCTATAGCAGTTATGATTAATGACCCCCAGATAACGCCGCTAAGCGTTTCTGTCTCTCTGTCATACCCGGGCGTCCATCCCTTACCCGTGCTACTCTGTCACTCACTCCACCGACTCTTCCCGTACTACCCACTCCACTTCTAGAAGCGGGCGCTATGTCATTAGCCCCGCCCACTCTGTCACTTACTCTTCCTCTTCTAGGAAGAGAAGGGGAGGCTCCACCCACTCTATCACTTCCTCTTTCTCTTCTAGAAGGGGAATGGGAAGCCCCGCCCACTCTATCACTTTCTCTTCCCCTCCTAGGAAGGGAGGGGGAAGCCACGCCCACTACACTTCCTCTTTCTCTTCTGGAAGGTGAAGGCGAGGCCCCGCCCACTCTATCTTTAACCCCTCTCCTACTGAGCCTGTCATTGGACGAGTCTCTGTTTTCCGGCTCTCTAGCTGTGCTGGGATTACCAGCCCGGAGACTTGGCGCCACCGATAGGAATCCTTGCTTATTAGAGTCACCGTGATCAACGTGAGTGGTCACGTCATCCATTGGTCGCCTCGGTGAAGGTCTGGTATCAGTACGGGGGCCGCTAGCCTCATGATTTGCCTGCCTGCCCGTGTGGTCAGTTGAAGTTGACACACCTCCATTCTGTTTAGCCCTGTTGCGTCTTCTTGCAGCCAGATTCGCTCGCCAATCATAGCTTGGCCCGACTGAGAGAGAGGATGGTTTGCTTTGCCCTTGCTTACTAGCATTTTTGAAGCGATTGAGTCGGTTTATCGCGATTATAACCGATATAGCTTTCTGTAAGTAGACATTATTTTTTATGAAATTTTTGGTTCATAGTGGTCAGATTGATAATCATGGATATAATTCTGCTCTTAATTGAATTAGCTCCGCACCCAAGTCTCTAGATTAACCCGTTAACCAACCACATCCCTACAGCCTGATCTGGGTTGTCTACTGGATTCTTTTTGGCACCCGCTTTTGACTAAATAGAATTTCGGATTTTCATTGAAACAAGATTAATGGTCTTATCTAATTAATCCGTGTAAAATAAAATGTAATCAAATTAAAATGAGATCTCACCTTCCATTTGCGACGAGCGAAGAAGGCAAAGTGATGCTTCTTGGAAAGGTGCCTTGTTGTTTGGGTTCTAGTGATTTTATTCAGCCACGTATGTTTCATACATTCTGCAGCTGTCATTCGTTTTCTATTCAAAATAAACAGTTACTGGTAATATAAAGAAACAATACTAGCCCCTACCTCCCCCTGATGAATTTATTAATTAGGCTTGGACATAGAGATTTGAGAACACATTGGCACTCGCGAGAGAATTAGCCCGTGTTATGTAATAATTCATAAGCCAGTCGCGGTGAAAGTTCAAATTGGACGTGGTATTTTTCATCCCGGTCCATCCCGATTTTAAAAAAGATCAGCAAAGTTTTCAGTGTTTGGCTGGGACGATGGCCAGTGAACTTACTTCGGATCTTTCACAAGCAGTTTCTTTATAAAATCTCTACAACCAGCAGTTATGGCTTCAAATTCCTCAGCAGCAAAGTCGTATTGGATTTTCATAATATTACAGATTGTTTCCCCATCATCATCTCCGGCGAACGGTGACAGTCCGGATACTCTGTAAAATCATATCACCAAGGGGGTGAATTCAAGTGGATTTGACCCAAGCACTAGACAGGGCTGATACCGACCCGCATGGCACTGATATAAACCTAAAACCGTGACTTAAGCACTGCTTTGTGGAGCAACTCACTAAACAGGCAGAGATAAACAAAGAAACGGGTAAACTTAGAGGGCGATGGGACAATACCTCTCTGGAATAAAGCAAGTACAAGCTAGCATATCGGGATTAAGTTCAGTGGCATGGATCCATGGGTGGTGTCTGGGTGATCAATTCCCCACTACATCTCAATCCATCTCATCTGGCGAAAGCGCGCGAGTCTGTTTAAGAGCTTTAGAAACAGCGAGTTATAGGTGAAACTATATCTTAAGGGAAATGTTAACTTCTGCATCAGAATGCAGGTTGAACAAATATTATGGCACCAACTAATCACCATTTACACACATTTCAGTTGCTGACTACTGATAGGAATGTATATCTCATCCTGTGTGGGTACACAGCAGAAGGCTTACAACGCAGCCAAGTCATGACCAGACTGAAGCGTAACACTTTCTGCATATGTCTATTTATGTACGCACACCTGCCTACTGACTGATAGGAAGGTTACATGAAATACCATTCATTATGGACTCAGACCCGCGGGTCAGTATCCAGCATGGTATACTATAAACGGTGCTGAACTATACGGGATAATACGTACATACACCTAACCCTGTCTCAGTTGTAAAGGTGGCTGAGTGACCTCCCCACTCCCTTTGATGTTATAATGGTAGGGAGGAATGTTGGGAAGGTGAGTAACCTCCTCACTCCCTATGATGTTATTATGATAGGAAGGATTGCTGAGGTGAGTAACCTCGTCACTCCCTATGATGTTATAATGATAGGGAGGATTGCTGGGAAGATGAGTAACCTCGTCGCTCTCTATGATGTTAAAATGATAGGGAGGATTGCGGGGAAGGTGAGTAACCTCCTCACTCCCTATGATGTTTTAATGATAGGGAGGATTGCTGGGAAAGTGAGTAACCTCCTCACTCCCTATGATGTTATAATGATAGGGAGGATTACTGGGAAAGTGTATACTCACAGCACATAGCAGATAACACCCACACTCCACATGTCTGTCTCAGGGTGAACGTCCTCGTAGTTACACGTCTCCGGTGCCATAAAGTCAACAGTTCCTGCCATTAACCTGACCCCGACCGACGGATCATACCTCATAGCTATACCGAAATCTATTATCTTTATCCTTGTACCTGTCTTGGCTACGCAGATGATATTTTCGGGCTAAAACGAAGATAGAAACAATTAAAATTAGCCTCTAAACAAACTGTAAAACTATATTTCGAGTAGTGAACGGGAGGGTTGTAGTGCATTGAAAGGTCAGAAGGGTAGGTTTTTTTATCATGACGAACAGCTGATGATTTTCACTATGCCAATTGATCATTGCTCATTAGTTGGTAGTATGACGCCTTGCTACTGTAGGAAATGAGCGAAGAAAACTTTGCCGATCTATAACAGGCTTATCGAAGGAAGTACTTATGGGGTCAGTAATCATACGGAGGCTTCGGCTTAAAGGATGTAAAAATAAATCATTATCAAGCTGCGTTTAGGGGAACTATTTAGTCCGAAAAGTCAAAATGCAGACTGACTGCCGACTGAATAAACGAGTTCTGGCATGCATCAATAGATGTATAGTGAGGTGTTTCTGAATATTAGCGGGTATATCCATGATTCACATATTAGGTTGGGGGTTCATGGACAGACGCGGTATTTATTTCTCTTCATTTCCTTGGTGAGTAGGGGATGATTGGATACTAGCCTTAAGGTCCAGATGGAGGATATTCTGTGAATGAATATAAGCCATCCCATCACAGATCTGCCTCATAAACAGGATAGCTACTCTCTCTGTGAGATCAAAGGTTGGGTCAACTACTCTGTCAAACAGTTCCCCTCCATAAACTCTATAAAATAAATAAAAAATCGGATAATAAATGAAACGGTTTATAACGTGGAGAGATTACTAGCCTATTCACCTGGTTATACAACAAAGAGAGCCCCATTTACATAGCCCCAGTGACATTTCTGCTTGTTGACTCCCAAGGTTGCTACTATACTGGCACATGTAATCTGAAAATGGAATCAATCTTTTCTTATCAAATCAAGTTCGAACCCTTTCGTGTATTACAGCTCGGTAAAAAGACCAGCTGAAGGCAGCGGAGTGGGGTATAGAGTGGTTAATGAGAGCGAAGTGAAACCTCAAATAAGTCTGCTTCCGAGATTAACCAGATAGAGAGCTCTGATTCTATGGAAGTGTTATGAGGCACAATTCACCATGCTATAGTATCTAGCGAGCTGTGGGAGGTCACTCAGACTAATTTAAAGGAGTACTAAAGTTCCATGTGGATATCGATTGAACAGTCAGTGATGGTAGCTGGTATTGTTTATGTCTTTACTGGGTTTGTGGTTGTGATTTGTCATGAGCAACTGAATTTACTAAATATGGGGGGCCCCAATGGGACATTTACAACTATAGATGGTTAAATTATCTTTCTGATTTTGCTGAAAATTGGCTGGAAGATGTCTACATGTGTCAGGATGATACCTGTGAAATCATTTCTCCATCATATAACCCATTCAAACGTTATGATCAAAAGTCCAAATGCTCCATCTATGTCTATCATTGGACGAGGCACATTAGGTTTCATGTGAAAACCTTAGCAGCCTCTGACACAAAATCTGATTGTGCAATATGCTGCATTTGGGTGTTATCCCCCATATGTATATAAGAGCCATGTGCGTGTTTAACAGGTATCCAGTAAGAGATCAACATATAAGGGAATGTTAAAAACTTCAGTAGCGTTTCAGTAGTCCATGTTGTATGTCCATGGGTGGTTCCCTGTCCATGACCAGCAATGGGTGACCGACAAAGGAAACATTAAGCAGATTCCATTAGCCTCATCAATAATCATGAATTTCCGAGCTTATGTAATACTACCCAAGATTCGGTATGCAGTATAGTAGTGAACAACTGGTGCCCTCTATGACAGCCGAATTCAGACATGGAAGTGATTGAGAAGAGGTGGCAGTGTGAGATTATTATCCAGGGCCCAGCTAGGCTGGTAGCTGTTAGCATTTTATAGGACTGAGTTAACGAGCAGTTACAGACTCTCCCTTTCCATTTATAAAGGATTTGAATCAGTTCAATTAACAGACTCGGCGTCATAAATCCTAGTACCACGTCCATCAGATCAATTTACTCGTTTTACTGTAAGAGCCTCACTTACTTTGATAAGGTGATCGAGCTTGATAAAATGAAAGAGGAAGGTTCATATTGAGAAGTCAGCGGCCATTCTGTTGGTGTGAAAACCGATTCCAGTGGTGTTACGGCTTCATGCCGTATACAAATTACAGGTAATTGGTCAGATTCAAATCTGTTTTGACACCGTATTATTTTTCCGAATGCTTCACAAATAACGCAATCGGAGTTTGTGAACTACTTCACAGTGTGGTTGTCACAACTGGCATATATAAATCATTCTGTAGTCAAAGCAGTACTTTTACACTGGTTCCCTAGGGGCTCCGGGGAGGGAGGCTCTAAGGGTGGAGGGAGGCTCTAAGGGTAGAGGGACTCATTGTATTCTATAATACTCACATCTCTGTTATAATGCACATCTGCTTGGACTGCTCGAATGCGTCGTAGATCTGTAGAACTTTGGGATGTCTGAGATCGGCCATGATATCAATCTCCTTTCTCACAGAGACTTTATCATTTTCATCTGGACACGCTATGAGCTTCGCTGCCAGCGTAAACTTTGTCTTTTTCTCAACGCACTGTCGAACTTCACCAAACTTCCCTCTGATAATAGAAGTTGTGGGTGTATGAAATGTATCTCGAGTTCCCAAGTATCAGAAACCTGGATCCATTTTTCTATGGTTGGTTCCATTGCAGGAGATTGTATGTCACTCTTGTGATTTCCCCCAGATCTGGAGGATGCTATCCATAGAGGTCACAGAGTTATCCTCCCTTAGGGGAGAATAACCCTATGGCCTTCCCGGACTGTGCTACAGGAGGTTATAATTGGAAAAGGATGCGAGCTGGTCTGATATGAAAAACAGTGATTTGCCCAATGTGAAAATATCATCACTTTCCATGAAGAACAATAACATCAGAGTTGGCTGAGTGACCTCCTCGCTCCCTATAATGTTATAATGATAGGGAGGATTTCTGGAAAGGTGAGTAACCTCCTCACTCCCTTTGATGTTATAATGATAGGGAGGATTGCTGAGAAAGGTCTGTTCCTGGGATGGTCCAGCACGGTGGCCAGATGGGCCGCCCTACATAACATGCTGATCCGAATCTCATGATGAACTAACAAAGCAGTCCACAGTAAATCAAACTGTTCGATTCAAAGCCCAGTGCTCTATTCATTAGACAGTAAAGGGCTGATTATCTGCGGGACAGTCATGTCTTTTGACAAGATGACTATTTAGAAAGCAGTCATTATACTATACGTATGGTACTCAGCATTTTTCAACCTCATGCTGGGCTACATGTTTTCAAAGTCATAGAAAATTCCAAGATATCTTAGACCCCGTTTGACTACATGCAATAATTTATGGCAATTGATTGGTAGTTTTATGACCACACTGCACAAGCCAAGTCAGGTTTCATTTTATAGCGATTCCTGCAATTTGATTTCTTTTAATTTTGACATGTTGGCTGTTTGGGAAACACTGGCGAGTAACCCAATTAGTGGACCCATGCTCCTACCTGCCCAGTAGTTCCCCTAAATTATACTCATCATTAACCCATCGCGACTTCTTTACGTTGATAGCGCGGGGCTCAAATGGAAGCTCCTCTCCTAAAAGTATAAAAATGGTGGGGATAGCAGGATAGATTATAGTGGTAGAGTGCTGGGCTCACAACCATGAAAAACTGGGCCCGAATATCGGACATAGCGTTATAAATATGAGCTCCTCCCAATAATCCTAGTTCAAAAAAAAAATAACAAGCCTCACTATGAGGTGGAGCATTAATACTGACTCATTCGAGGTGCTCCGTGCAAAGTCGTAACTGCATGGTGAAAAACATCTGTCAAACCCGATTGTCACGATAGCTCAGTGGGGGAATGAATGAATCTCACTGTCTATGCTCTCCATGGCCCGGGCCATGATAGCTCAGTGGGAGAATGAATGTATCTCACTGCCTGCCCTCTCTGTGGTCCAGGTCATGAGAGCTCAGTGGGAGAATGAATGTATCTCGCTGTCTGTCCTCTCCATGGCCCGGTCATGATAGATCAGTGGGTGAGTGAATGCATCTTATTGTCTGTCCTCTCTATGGCACGGGTCATGATAACTCAGTGGGAGAATGAATGTATCTCGCTGTCTGTCCTCTCTATGGCCCGGGTCATGATAGCTCAGTGGGAAACTCAATGTATCTCACTGTCTGTCCTCTCTATGGCCCGGGTCCTGACAGCTCAGTGGGAAACTCAATGTATCTCACTGTCTGTCCTCTCTATGGCCCGGGTCATGATAGCTCAGTGGGAGAATGAATGTATCTCACTGCCTGCCCTCTCTGTGGTCCAGGTCATGATAGCTCAATGAGAGAATGAATGTATCTCACTGCCTGCCCTCTCTGTGGCCTGGGTTCAATTCCCGACCATGGTGGGGTATTTCAAGGGATTTTTTCCTGGCTGATAGTGACAGAAAATAGCTCAATCTTCCCACAATGGCACCACACAACCTGTGGTCAGCGAGGAGGAAGGCCGAAGTCCAACCATGAACAGATGATGGCTGAGGTAAAAGAAAAAGACCCAGCGCCTCATGATAACAGTGAATACGCCATACGAGAAACAGGATAAAAAATTAAGCTGGGGTGATGCAAAAAATAAATATTACATTGTGGGATAGCGGAATAGCTCAGTTGTTAAAAGCGCTGGGCTTGCAATTGTGAGAATATAGGTTCAAGTCAAGGTCACGGTGGACCCCCATTGTGACTTGTGAGTATGAGTTCCTCAGATATTTCTTATCTCCGACCGCTCCAGCAAGCCTCAGGCTTAGGAGGTCCATTAAATAGGATGGTCTCAAATGCCTGGGTAGAATTTTAACAATATTGATAATAACATGGATAGATCAGAATATGTTTGAGATTAAAGTGCATTAGAAACCGGATTGAGTAAATCTAAGTACATCAGAGTTTACCATTTTTCTGTAACTTTGAACGCCGTTGCCATCAAAAGCTTCGGCTTATAATACAAACCCTGATAGAAAGTCTAATGAAATAAACCAATACCAGTGTGTGTAAAATTTGGTCACCATTGCTGCAAGATGGCAAGATGTGAACGTGTAGACCTTACCCACGTAAACCTCACTGAGGTTAATAGTGACATGCTTCATCAGGTACGCTACAATTTTCGTATTGCTATTAGAATAAATGATGGAGAATTTAATTGAATACATGTAGTTTGGCAGGAGCTTTGTTGAATACCGTTCTAGCGCCTAGATTTCTAAAATTGCATACGAACACAGCATAGTATCTAGCCGAAGGGTAATAACAACTCTATGATAAAGGTATAAGGTTAATTGGTAGGTGCTCATTAGTGACACAGTATCCCAATATACTCACATTAGACATAGCTACATATACATGTATTGATGTATAGTGTATTTAGGCTTACAGTCACAAACAACAGCTTCTAATTTCCATAGCATATCAGATACATGACAGCTGGATTAAGTAAATTTGCCCTTTACTGATATGGTACACTGCAAATACAGACACGAGTAACCGAAAGCCCATCAGCGACTCAATGCAAGCATTATCACTTCATCGATAGCGACGTTATACCAACAAAAATGAGAATATTGGATAATAAATCTCAGCTCAACATATTTTACCTAACATTATGTATGTAAAATGAGAGGGTCTTTAGTCGGAAGCTGATGGTCTTATAGTAAATTTAGGTAAAGGGGTCGCATAAAGTCATCACCTTCTCATATTGAAAAGGATTGTCAGAAACTAAGTGACCACGCGTGAAGACAGAAGTTAGAACATATAGAACAGCTCGACCACAGCAAAAATCCTACGATGGCTGAGAACACGTAAGTACAGCGGGATAGCAACCATGAGAACATTGGTTCGCATCCAGGTCACGGCGAGCTACCGTTGCGTAAATGAGCTGTGAATATTTATCCTAACTCCTACAACTCCAAAGAGCCTCAAAATTTCCATTAAATATGATGGCCAGGTATCTGAGTACGGTTTGTGCGATTTTCTTACCTTCTTCTTCGGGATCGATACAGTTTTTCTTAGCGTAAGCGACTTTCCGTCTACTCATTGTGTCATAAGGTAGTAAAAAGCGGTGTAGATTCACTCGGCTTCCACGGTGTAGAGACAGCCAGTTTACGCCTGTATGTGAGAAATGTAGGTACGGTGTAGATTCAGCCGGGTTGCGGCTGTATATGTGAAGTGTAGGTGCTGGTCTGATTGGTTAGCCTTCGCCTGGCTGGTTTATGATGGACGGAGCTATTAGGGAAATAAAGGTCAGTACAATCTGATGTAATTACGTCCTCTGGTGTGCTGGCTGATTTCACATCCTGAATAGATGATGGTATATTAATGGGTCTGCTGTTTGCACAGGAATCTACTAACTGCTTGTATGAAAATGTCTACAGCATCTATTAGCATGTAATATATTCATTCTTCATCAGGCCTCAATAAACCAACCACAGAATCTACTGATAGTTTATCATTTCTTATGTTGGGATCGACAGAATTGAAATATTAACAGAAAAGACTACTTGATTAAAAAAGACATTGCAAATGATTAAGCTTTGTCCAAGTTATTCATATGGCGTAAGAACAAGTCACGATAGCTAAGTGGAATAATAAATAAATCTCACTGTCTGTCCTCTGTTTGACCTGAGTTCAGTTCCCAGTCATGGCAAGGTATCTCAAGAGATCTTTCCCTGGCTGATCATACGTGCTGCCTTATACACTCTGCAAAGACTAAACAAAGGGCTAGGCCCACCGCGAAACCTTGGGTGAGAGCGGAATGCCCCCTGTTGTAAGAAACTGACTCCAATTTCAAATGATAGACCCAACAAGCGGCCATCAGGAGAGCTGTCAATGGATCAAGATGGTCTATAGAGAACTAAAGAAAACTTTGTGTGCAGTGGTTGACTACGGTTATCAGCTATCTTTTTAAGATGCAGATCTGCAATGCCGCGCATTTCTTTTTCAACTGTGGTGAAGCTCAAGAGAGACAGCCTCTCAGAGTACGATATGTCTGTAAGAAAGATCTCAGTGGCTGAATACGATAGTAGTGAGGATGAATAGTCGCCGTTATAGACTATAGCTTTTCTTATCAAAGAAAGAAATCAATTTAAATTAGATTGAGCGAATTCACCATTGTTTATAATTGTGAATTAATTGTCATACAACATAGGAATAAAAGTAAAATTGGTTCAATAAACCGCAAACTATCCCGGTAGTATGTGACAGTCCTTGGAATGAGACACTAGTTGGCATACGCGTGGTTGGTCGCACACTTTCGGTATCTGTAGTAAGTATATATGCATAGCATACGCGTGCATTATATAGCCTGTTAACCTTGTGGTAATGACAGTCTGGCTCGGAATAGTCACCAACCCATGAGAATATAAAACCTTTTCTGCATTTTAGTCAGCGTAAAGTCAGTTACGATAGCTCATGTCTGTCCTCTTCGTGGCCCGGGTTTTATTCCCGCCCATAACGGAATATTTCAAGGGATTTCTCCTTGACTGATCACATACAGCCAACCCGTTTTAAACCAGCATGGCATAAGATGGCTCATTCTCTCATCAATGACACCACACAGCCTGTGGATATTGAGGAGGAAGGCTTAAGTCCAACCACGGGCAGACAATGGTTGAAACAAATCAGCGTAATAAACTAAGCAAGTCAAGAACAGTTCTGAATGTACTTTTGTCGAGTTGGGACTAGCTGTTTTTAAGGTCTATGAAAGTTCGAATTTCCCCCAGACACTTGTTTAAACTATAACACAAGTCTTTATGCCAACAGCCTACAAAAATCTCTAAAAACCATGATGGTAGGACACATTGAGGCATTGCGTATGTATTAACAATAACACATCTTTCAGTAGATGGATAAATCTTATGACTCAACAAGCCATCAATTCCATGTTTTATTTTATGGCGATTTCTGCAATTTCAAGTGCTTACTATTTCGTCCTCCTAATCAATAAGTTTCATACTGAATTAGTCGTGTTATTTGCCGAGATTCAGGACTTCGATTTTCATTTCAGAACCACACCAGAAGCATGGCTTAATCTGACCACAACGATGGTAAATGTGACTACACCCACCCCCAGAACAGTAGAGGATGAGGTTCTACTCGGCTTATATCTGTTAGTAATGCTAACTGGCAGTATAACGGGCAGTCTCGGTACGGTTGCACTCTGTAGGAGGTACAGAAAGGCTACCATCAATCATCTGTTCTTTTATCATGCTTGCCTACTCGAGCTAACAATCAACCTCACTATAGTGAATGCCCGTGCCGCCATCATACTGTTTGGCAGCATTGGCCCGGAAGAAAGATGTGGTATTTTGACACAAGTGGATTGGGCTATGAACAGCATGGTAATATTAACACTGCTCACCAACTTAGCTCACTGCAGTATAGAACAGAACCGTGGTGAACGCAAACATCTTCTGCAGAGACGAGGTGCCTTCGCGTGTGTATCATTGTTTATATGGATTTGGCCACTTCTTATTTTAATATTTCCTCCATTCATTCTGGTTCAGACTGTCCATTTTGGATACGCTGATCAGTGTATCTGGGATACCAGGCAGGAGATGACTTGGTATTTTGTGGTAATCTGCGTACTATGTCTGGCCATCGTGATACCCACCCTAGGTATGATAGCTATTGGGATTAAAATGGCTTGCGACAAAAACAAGCAAAAAATGAAGGTAACACCGCGCGAGCCCAAACGAATAAAACGTCTGACGGACGCTTGGGCGGACGTCGGCAAAGAGGAGGATAAAGCTATAAGGAAGACTTCCGTATGGGCAGTAGTGGTCCACTCCGTATTCTGTTTATTGGGCTATACAGGCCTCGCTTTACTGTGGGTTATAGACACAGACAGGTCAGCGAGTTTATATCTCTTTAGTTTTGGTATGATAGCGGCAAGAGCGTCAGCAGTACTTGGTCTACTTCTTCATATTGTAATAGATAAAGAGCTGCAACAAGAGCTTGGTATTGGTGTAATGTGCTTAGAGGAAAGCCATACTGACTGATAACAAATTATATAGTGAAGCTGCTTGGCTGCAAATTTTCTATCTGTGAAATCTGTGAAAGTATTTTTTGAGAATTTATGGCAAGATATCAAATTTATTTTTCTATAAAAACTAAAATAAAATTATTCCACCTCTGAGCACCAGAATTGGCGTTTAAATGTTGAGATTTGCAGAATGTCGAAGAATACTAGTTGAGAGCTCGGAAGCAAATTGAGATTTCCTTCATGACTAGATATCGCTAAACTGGCCATCCTCAATCTGCCCACTGCCTCCCGAATCTCCTGCATCACGTCTAAACATATGTAGGAAGCTGGGACGGTGAAAATCAGCTGGCAGAAACCTGTGGTCCAACTTATGGATGGGGTGTGAAGTCGGGTGTACGTATACGTAGGGTGTATCTGAAATATGGACGCATTTGATGTATTTAATATGTTATACCTAAGATGCACTAGTTGTTGCTGAGGTGGTAAACCAAATGTCAGCAAATGTTGTAGCGCTTAAGCAATGTATTGTCCAACAAACCCAGATTTTCAACCATTAGACCGGCTAGCGACTTGCCTGCTGATACGTGAATGATTGATTGTTCCACAGGGGTATCCAGTCGGCCTGGCGATAACATTTCCAATGTTTAGATGAAAAGACGCGAGTGTACTCTAATGACACCCTCTTGACAAACTCTACACACTCTCTCATTCCACCAGGTTCATTAAAGCCTTTCGGTTTTCAGGATGGTTTTATTACCCATTGACATTGAGGCTGCCATACTGTTAACTTACCATACGGATTATCCATTGCTATTTCAGCATCCCAATCCTCAACTGAGTCTAAAAGTGGGAAACGGGAATCAGCTTAACACTCTCAGGGAAATCTCCGAGCGTTTCATACTGCAGAGGTAGCTAGACCTATTCCACTATTCCACTGCTACGCATTGATGAATACTAAAAGTTTGTATAACTCAATCTCCTCCGTAGGATTATTAGTTTTAACAGTTGACATGTTGAAAGCTCATGAGCCGCGCAAGAGATACTATTGGGTTAAGCATCCTTGAGCTAGACTCACGACTGGACAAAAAATTACAAGGCATAGAATATGTGGGAGAGACTATTATAAGCCATAACATGTATTACGACTGTACTAATCACCAGATCATGATGTTTTTACATACTGAGGGGGTGGCAGACTCAAGATAATAAGCCTAAATGAGGTCAATGTCTGATACTGAATGCTGCTTGCCAGCTCATGACATCTTCTTGTATGTGATAATCACCATCCGGCTGGTGTTGGAAGATATCTGGTGGTTTATCATACACCGCCTCTCCATGAGGCTCTAATGACCTCTCCAGTACCGGTCTCTCCTCATCAGTGTTAGTGTGAGACTTCCACAGTGAGAGATTCCTATATCAAAAGTACTCACCGTGAGCTATATATCCTATACAGAGGGTAACTCCACAATGCAACCTTAATCAGATCGAAGGGGCTGTGTTTAGGCCTCCGCCAGGTGCCATGGGCGGACACAGAGAATATAGAATCTCGTAAACTTTAACTGAATTCCAATTTTATTACTGAATATGAATTTATTGTCATATTATCCTGTGAAGGTAAGTTTAGTTTTATGACATAATAAAAAACCTAAGTGTTTCTATAGATAGGTGTCTGACCACAATCATTGGATGAGCCAAGCCCGGTCTGGATTACCAATTTGGGTTTCGAACTGGAATTGGCACTTTTTATGAACGTAACTAATATCACAACCACCCAGCAACCGGTAAACAATTGGAAAAATATGGAGGAGGAATTGTCAGGGTCAAGGTCACACACACAGGTTCATAAAGTTACAGAGGGGAGGATAACTCTATATATCCTACCCTCTCTAACTCTATGCATAAGTTAGAGTGTGCCAGTGGGACACATGCAGTGTGTACCTGTCGGCAGCGTTGCGTAGGACATGAAAGCTGAGTGGGGGGAGATCTTCTGGGTCATCATCGGACTCCGAAGCTGAGTAACCAGACTCATTAAACTGCAACGAGTTATAACACTTGGTTTTGGTAGCTGTTCTTGTTGTGTCGACTAGAGTTTGCTATTTTTTTCGGTCTTGCCCATTCCAGTTTCAGCCTATCCGACTGACTTAGTCAATAAATCATTGTTATCCTTCCTTCAGGAATCTTACTAAAATGTCCTGTTATAACGTAGACGTGATAGTGAGCTTCCCGTGTTGTACCCTGTGAGTGACCGAACGACTAAGTCAGAAAGTGAAACTAACAACTGTAGCAACTCAACAGCACTGAACAACGTGCACTGCTACAACCGCTTGAAATAGCGTATCAACGTGATGAAGAGCTTCGTATCCTCCAGCTCAACAAGGAAGGCTTCACACGCACCAACAGACCTAATCTGGCTGTTCAAAACCAAGCCAACGTGCTCCTCCTCCTCCAGGACACTCACCAGGCAGGGTTCAGAGGTTATTACCCGATATTGTATACGCCAGAAAATCACTATGGCCTCGCTACCTTTACAAAGGTTGGCACTCTGGCGACAAAGCTGGCAAAGAGCTCAGCCAACCAAGAGATAGATTTCTCGATCATCAAAATCCATGGAACTAGCACTATCAATGTCTACGTATGAGCTGGGGATGAGGACGATGTGGATGTACACCAGTGATTGGTGACCAGAGACCTGTAGTAGTGCATAACACAAAATACGGTTCAAACAATGAAAGTTGGGACAACACATAGGTAAAAACCAACAGCCGTTGCGTTTGGTGGCGTGAGCCTGGCAAGAGAGGTTCCCTTGAGTTTATATGATCTTTCGCCTGTGAGCCTGTGAACGCTGTAGGTGTTCATTATTGCGAATAACATTCAGTTGCAGTTGTTGGCCTCTGCAACGAAATATATATATGTTGCTACGGATCACACTGCCCCGCTGGCAAATACTGAATCGTACCTCAATTTCAATCGGTTTTTCATTTCTCATAGCCCGATGTCTTCCTCTCCAGTTATCAACTTTCTCGGGATTCCGATCAGGGTATGACATCTTTTTGTTAATACGCAACGCCTCCTCAACTATGAATAAGTTCTACAAATGTTTTGTAACTGAATCAGTGGCTCTGAGACATAAGGCCTATTGGCGATACCTTGGCGATGGGTATCTCCGGTGTTGCGCTCATTTTGGTTGGTAAGTGCAACAACAGTCTGGGATGGCGGAGGGGGCAGACGCTTCGATAATAAAGGTCGTGCCACATGGTGGCGAATTTTGTGATATGCTAATCACAGATCGCAATAAATTCGCAATACGTGATCCTAGTCACATGATTGCGATCACTATTCGCGAACTACTAAAGGTTTTCCGAGGTTCTATGACCGTGGGCCAATGAGACTGTGTAGTTGGTGCCATACCGAGGCTCTATTTCCGGCCAAACTGTCATTAGAAATTGTGCGTGGGGATTTTGCTCATAGTCAGACCCAACTAGCCAATCATCAAGGGCCATGACCATGATCGCAAATACCTTGCATGAAACACAGGGGAATATTGAAGCAAATCTCCTACCTTAGACAACTCCAGAACCTTAAGTTGAGTCAATAAATACAAGCATTCGGGCACCGCTGGCAGCTTGTTATTGAACAGATCCAGGCTTTCTAGCCGCTTCAGTTCTCCGAAGCTTTCCGGCAGAGATGTCAGCAGGTTCTGGTCTAGTCTTAGTGTATGTAACGATTGCAGCTTGCCGAAATCCCGA
>Ga0224511_10000967_pt1 | contig 16048 bp, 7 predicted proteins | sample SF_May12_sed_USG_2_FD_169988 | JGI IMG/M metagenome (GOLD analysis project Ga0224511, IMG submission 169988) | Sediment microbial communities from San Francisco Bay, California, United States - SF_May12_sed_USGS_8_1 | ecosystem: Environmental > Aquatic > Marine > Sediment | place: USA...
GTAAGCCTTTATTAGAGGATCTAGCCAAAATCTCTTTTTGGGCAATTCTGTCACATAATTCTGTAGCCGCTAACAGGCTTCTGTTATATTATATTTAATGAATTATATTATTATACATTATAGAAAAGCTATGAAGAATCTACTCATGTCAGGAGGAGATTCCCGGGTTGATGATCTGCTGAAACATGCCGCTTCAGACCCAAGTGTGAGACGACTAGTCTGCGAGTTATTGAACTTTATAGAGAAAAAATCCCTGCATAAAATCTCTGAAACTAAGTGTATATAAAATAAATGAAATAAAATACTCGATATATAAAATCAATACAGTCCCATACAAAATGCAACAAAAAGCTCTTCTGGAATAGTGTACTGCAATGACACAGCACCCTGAATCCCTGACTGACAGCCAGATTAGCCCAAATATGACAGTTCCTTTTTTTATTCAGTTATTTGTCATTGGTTACAGCACTGGACATAATGGTGGTGAATTCGGTTTTATTCATTATCTGGTGATCAGACATAATATCACCCCTGTATCTCTGCTCTAGCAGAGAACACTATTAACTAAAAGAGCCTTCTTCTAAAGCCTTTCGAAGGCTTTTGGAAAATTTTCTGTGCGCTTGAGTGAGTCCTTTGGTCTAAAGCTTCACTGGATAGTGAATGCTGGCCCTGGTTTGATTTCGAGTTCAGGCAAAAAGACTTTATCTTTCGCAACACCCTCAATGGTTTGAAACCCCAAAGTTTAAGAAAGGAGGTCCCCATTGAGATTCCTTCTCTATGAGGCATGCGGATGCAAGCAGAAAGTGGCCTGACACACCCCGGGGAAACGCTGAGTGACTCAGTAGACCAATTTCTATGTCAAGATATGAAATTGAAATGAAATCATTCTTCAATTTATAGTTAATGACAGCCAATGATTTCCTATTGGTAGTGTGAAGACACAGGACATGTAGCCCTGAAAGCATAAGAGTGTACTGTATAAACAAAATAAAAAGGGCTTAGTGTTTGTAAACATTGTCATAGTCACTCTTTTTTAAAAGATGGTGTCATCTATGTGCCACAATCCACCTTGACGATCTGCAGCTGCTGTTGCCCGATTGCCACTTCAACCAAGTTGGGTTCTGTGCGTGTCAGGTTTTCTTCATTTGGTCTCCAATCTGTCGAATCCCAAACCAGGCTTGCAATAGCCAATTTCCCGATCATGTTGTACAACACTACCAATTGGTTATTTACTGAAAGCTTCAAATACTCGTCGGAGTATATCTCCATCCACAACCTGAGGCGTTGTGCGCTGTAGTTGCAAATCTGGATACATGGACCACATGATAAACAATGATTATTGCACCGAAAATGTTTTACCTTTTCAGTGATTGTAATCCAAATTTGATTTACATTGGAGCGCTGAAGAATTATAGGGATCTTCCTCAAATCAACACTGAAAGTTAAATTTCATAAAAATGGACCCAAATTTGCATGTTATCTTTTGTTTCTTCTCTCCTATGGCAAACCTGCCGAGTTAGAAACTCGTTTTTCACTAGTTATGGCTCAGCTCGGAACACCATCTGGGAGACAGTATCATCGCTCCAGATTGGGGGTCAGTCAGTTTACACGTCACTTGACGAGAATTCGGCTACTCTTAAAGAGAAGGGAGAGGCGGTTTTTAACAACCGCGTAGTGATTTTGACCCTAAATATCCACTGGTTGAGACCTCCATTTTTATTGTGGTGATCTGAACCCACGCTAGCAATTTGGAATGAAAAGCTTGCTAAAGACGCCTACCAGAAAAACACTTCATTGGCAGTAAGGCTTGAACCTGAGATCTATAGATTGAAAATCCGGGCTCTTCACCAACTAAGCTATCCTGGCCCGTGCAATCTTTTGTGTCATGGATAAAGAAGAGATTAGTGTTTCTTTAATTGTGTTATACTCTGAAAGGCGCATTTTAACCTTGAATAGTCCATGAAGGAATTTCAGTTTGAACCCATCTAGATCAGACCAAGTCATCATCATCATGTCCGTCCTTTGTTCTCAGAGGGGGCCATTATGGCAGTTCAGACTACATTGATGCATCCTCCTGTGACTGGACAGTCCAATCTGGGCTCCGAAGTTGAGGCAATTTCTTTCGCGCAAGCTAGCTAGGGTCCTAAATATATTGGAGCTGCCTAACCCGTGACCCTAGCTAGGGACCCGTGACCCTGGGGCCACATGTGGCCACAACACTGACTTAAAGGGTGGTCCGAGCCAATGGAGACCCGCTGTAGAACCCTCTAGCCCACTGCAATGGGGTGCAAAACCGCTGTAAATGTTATGAACATTCATAGATTGCTATAATACATACAGCAACTAACTCAGCCGAGACGCGGTTCAAATGAGCCCTTTTTTCGAATGTGATCCCAATCCTGAAAAGGTTGAGCAGCCCTGGTCTAAACTATAGCCCCTGTCAGATTATATTCCGTCAACCAATTAAATTCTATCTATACTTGACTGGTGCTGTATGACTGCTTTCAGATTGTTGGTCTGACATGAGGGCGGACTCGCCTTAATATAGTTCTGAAAACTCAAACTCGAACCCAAATATAATCCCGCCTGAAATGCTGAACCTGTATAAAAGTAGGCGCGCCAGAAACTATAGGTGGCCTCGCCCTTCAGCATGTGCATGGGTGGGTGAGGGGAGCAGACCAGTTGAACTGCTGATACAAGCCAACACCCTCCCACATGCCGAAGACCCTGTCTACCTGGCTGGGGTCGTAGTTGTTCTGGGTTGTCTGCAATCACCCCCTCCCCGAATTTTGTCCACTGGGCCTGTTTTTAAATTAGTTGTATCAGTCTCAGAATTCTATTATGCTATGGTGTAGGATTCTGTGTAGTTAGCACCTTTTATCCGTAGCATTTGGCTGAGTGGTATCGCTTCTGGTTATGAAAATTGATGCCTGGATTATGTGTTATGGTCAGAAAAGTTATTTCATTGCCTCAAACTGCTGACGGACTCCATTCACATTGTGTAAAAGGATTTGCCACAACTTCCTCTGGGAGCCCTATGAATTAGCTGGAATACTCATGGAAATCAACAATACTGAACTCATTGCTGTATTGTAGGTAGGGGAGCACAACTCTTAGTATGTAATAAAAAATAACCAGTGCGCGTGTCACAACATTGAGCAAGAAAATAAAAGAAAATATACATCCCGATGGTTAAAATTCAAAACAACATTCATTTCACTATTCACTACAAAGATCAGTTTAATATATAAATACACACCGAAAAAATAATCAGCAGTGCATGGCTGCAAACAGAGCAGTATGCAATGATTTTATTGGAGGGAGCAGTGTCTGTATGGCAAATAAGTATAAAAAAAAATAAAATAAGTAGGCACTTCATCTAGATTGTCAAGGCAAAAAATTACAAAAAAAGATTTAGCTAGTTTTGCTTTGAGGGGATTTATTATTAAGTGAATCTGTAGGTGTAACATGCTGTACTGTGTCAGTAGACATTAGCAATTTTCCTTTAAGCTTTGCAGGGAGTGGAGTTTGTAGAGCGCCCTTAGGTTTGTGCCATCGTCTGTGTGATGCGAGATTAGCTGGGCAATTAAAGACTACAAGAAGGAAGTAGGTACGTGTGAATGAAAAATACAGTCATGTAGATACGTACATGCAAAAATATGCCTACTGCAGAAGCACCTATACTGAGGCCAGATAACAGCAAGTGGTATTATGTGGGTATAGTAGAATAGCTCAGTCACTATAGACCTCTCGGTTCAAGTTTGAAAAGGTCCTGGGCTTAGGCCAAAACTGTGTCAGTAAGTATGGAAGAATTGCAGTTCTTACCTTTATTGCACTCGGGGCATTTATATTCTATGAATATGATAGATGGACACTTGTGTTCCGCTAGTGAGTAGACATCTGTGTATTTCCCTTTACAGAGCTGACAGTTATAATCACCGAGATTGTTCTCTATCTCATTCAATTTCTTCTGTGATTCTTCTGACCGATCCACAACATTATATCTACAATCACCGATCCACAACATTATATCTACAATCACCGATCCGCAACATTATATCTACAATCACCGATCCGCAACATTATATCTACAATCACCGATCCGCAACATTATATCCACAATCACCGATCCATCCGCAACATTATATCTACAATCACCGATATTATGGCATGAATTGAAGCATACAATTCATCTTTTGTTTGTTTAGATCTATCTAGTCATTATGATGAAACTGCTGGGGTAGCTATTTATTTTTATGGGCCAGTTTCAACACTCCTACTCACGGTCATGAGTCCATCGCTCTCTACCACTGAGCTATCCCGTACAAGTTATGATTCAATACAAGAGAGATTATTTACATCCACTCCTAACAAGGGAGAATATCTATATCCACTCATTTGTTGAGGGTTTCAATTCAGGGGATGGCACCTAGCATGGCTCAGTGGCTAGAGATCTTATCTCAGGCTTAGAAGGCCCACTAACAAGGATAATCAGGTGGCTGAGTAAGACATGAAGCGAAGGAAAAATTAATCTCCCATATACAACCACCTGTTACAGTAGCTGTTCAAGGGACATGACTCCTATAGTTCAGACATGCATAAAATATCATGTTTATTTCAACTACATCCAGGTAAATAAAGGCAGAGTTACACTTACTTGCTGTCTATGTCTCCCCCTTTATGAGACGCCTCTCCCTCCTTCCGGAGTTTTATCACGATTCCTGAGATAGGAGAATCGTTATTTGAACCTTTACGCGCTGATTTGGTTTTCCTTCGAGGCGCTGCGGGATCAGTAGCTTTCCGTTTATTCACACCCGGAGTATGAATATTTTTTGGGGAAGGAGTTTCAGATTTCACTTTATCTGGGCCTATAAAAGAGATATTCTATGATCATTTTGCAGGCAGTAGATGTCACCAACCTTGTTCAACGTCTACCGCGAGCTGATCATGCGGAAAGCATTCGAGAACTGGCAAGATGGGTTTGATTTCAGTGGAGAGAAGCTGGCAGGTCTAAGATACGCGGATGATGTTGTACCAATAGCCTCATCCGAGGCATTGCTACAGCAGCTAGTGGATCGTGTTGGACAGCCTTGCGCAGAATTGGGCTAAGGTTAAACGGGAAAAAGACCGAAGTGATGAGCATAGGGAGGGAGCAACAGACAATCAACATCAGGTACACTGGTGAGAGCCTAAACCAAGTTGAGGAGTTTGTCTATCTTGGTGCCCAATCCAAATCTACCTGCACTGATCAAGAAGCAAGAAGAAGGATCTCAATGGCAAAAACAGCAGCAGGTAGCATCAAAGATGTCTGGCAATGCCGTTCAATCAGCACAAAAATGAAAAGAAGACTTGTTGAGACGCTCCTCTGGTCAACTATGAGCTATGGCTCCGAGAAGTGGATCTTCAATAAGTCGTTGATGAAGCAAACGGCAGCATTTGAGACATGGTGCTACGGGAGAATCTTGAAGATATCCTGGCAAGACTTTGTCTCAAATGAAGAGGTGTACAGAAGGGCAGCCACTAAGCCCCGACTGTGCCAACTCCTGCTAGCATGAACGATGTGATATATACTCCTCAAGAAGGGCCTGGGCTACCGCCTCATCAATGCCAGAACACACGGCACCCACCCAAGAGGAAGACACCGCCTAACATGGCTCAAGGACATCTGTGACCACCGCAAGATCAGCCGCAGCCAACCACTTTGTGCGGCAACAAACAGAGAAGAGTGGAGAGTGATGTCAGCAACCCTTTAAAGAGGACGCCAGCTAAGAGAGAGAAGAAAGATGTAATCAACATGCCATTTAAAGATATCATCAGCAGCGCTGATGATCACTGCGGTGAAACAGTTCGAGTCCTTGGTCATGAATCTCCTGGAAAAAAGTGGATAGCTGATGGCAGCTAGTCATTGAGAGTTATTGCAGCCTTAAATCCAACATTGAATTATTAGAGGAGCCACCAAAACCGGTAGCCACTGACTACTGGTGTTGCTCCCGATTCCATTACGGCATATATTGACTTATAGATAACTCGTATTTTTACTTTAGGGATAAATCCGATCATCATTAAAATATGTCAGTGTCTTCACAAAACTTTATAGTAAGTGCATTATGACAGACATGATACGGGGATTGATAGAACCTGTTATGCTTCCTAGGCTAATTCTACCTATGGAGCAATCTGCGGAATAGCAGTTAAATAATAGTCCACTTGAATTATGCATGGACAACACAAGCAGCTATAGCCATGTATTGGAACAATGACATAAAGGATTGCATTATATAGCACTGATTGAAAGTTAATTCTTTGTACAACTACTGATATGACAGTTAAACGAAAAAATGGACATGCGATGGATACAAAGTGTAAGCTAATGTAAAAGTCATTCTTTTGTAATGTAATGAGACTCACAGAGTTGCACTCATCATTAGTTTTCATCACCCGCTGATGATATGCTGGCCAACGCATTATACAAGTAGCTGATAATAGAAATAAAGTAATTATAAAAAACCCACAGATAATCACTGAAGTACATGTATATAACAGATACTTACTTTTCTCACTAGATGGCGGTGTAAGTGGACCTTGTGGTGATAGTCTATCATACGGAACTCTCGTTTTCAGTATATTCGCCAAGCGTTCTTGTCTCTGCTGAATAATAGTCTCCTCCTGGAAATAATTCTGCCATTATTCCACTATCATGCCACGTCAAAATTTATGATGCAGAAAAGATAAATTCGGCTAGAAAATTTGTCAATTCAAGGAAAAATAATGACTTCGGTGATACCACATTCGAGCTTGGACTAAGTGCCCCGGGTTTGATTCCATGTTTGTGTGTCCCTTTGTATTTTTTCCCTCTTAAATCATAATGTCAAACAGAGGACTGACCTGAAAACAAACTATTGTCTTTGCGCGTCGTCCGAGTAAAACAAATCGAATTATCTCAAGTTGAACGCTAAGAATTGGGTCCTTTAGTCATTAGTGCTGTACATGTAAGTGTACGAAGCTAGTAACTCACCAGAACTAGTGCCTGTCTGTTGTGAGTGGCTTGTAGCATATGCTGTAGCATGAGATAGGATTGTAGATTTCTGACACGTTCCACCTGAGCCGAAAAGTAAGGGTCTGGATTATATAAACCAAACCCGTGGTTAGCAAGTCCTGTCGTGTGGCGGTTTATTGTGTCCGTGTAGAGCCCAGGGGTCAATCGAGGAGCGCACATTTCTCTTAGCTTCGTCAGTACGATATCTGATATGGGAAGCGCCATCTACAAAAAGAAAATTGAGTCAAGTGCTGAACAGAACAAAAATTACTTATTACGTTATGAATGGCAGTCATGGTGTGAATAATAAAACAATTCATTCAGTGTACTCTTCATGCCCCTCCATACATATAGCTCTTCCTGCTATAGCATGAAAGTCATTGGTAGTTATGTAACAGGTTTCTCATGCAGAACGAAAATAGGCTTATTCTCAAAATATGTAATTGTATATGAGAATTACGCAATGCACCAGATATAGATGTTTTCGACGCTGATCAGGACTGTCAAATGGACTCTGTTTAATGGACCAATGTCTTTGATTAACGCTTTCTTCGCTTCATGGAAGACTTCTAGTCTTATTTAAGCTATCCATGTAAAATAAAACTATCAAATCAAATCAAATCAAATCAAATCAAATCAAATCAAATCAAATCAAATCAAATCAAATCAAATCAAATCAAATCAGATCAAATCAAATCAAATCAAAATCAAACAATTGGGAAACATGTTGAGCGTCTAAACTCAAATAAACTGTCCTAGTAAAGGAGAGGGCATTTTTATCAGACTCTTCGATTTTATTACCTCAAACCCAGGTTCCTTAAACGATATCTTAAAAACTTGACGTTCGGGTTACATAAAATTCCTAGTTTTAAATTAACTGCTAATAATACATAGTCATTCTTATTGGGGTTTTTCGCCTTTGTGGAACATTACTTTATCTGAAATGATGATGATGTTGCAAACTAAATTACAGCATCAACAATACCTCTGCCTACTATTATATATAAAAACCAGCCATAGCTATCATGTCACATGCTCATAAGGTTGTTAATATCCTATCCCTTATATGCCTTGTGCTATAAAATCTTTTAGCAGCTTTCATTGTATCCTGTTTTGTTTTATTTTTTGGCCGATATACGTATATGTATATGATATGTATATGATTACAGAACTTACCGTAGACACGCTGATCTGATGAAGTTTCTTGTGATACGTTTTACCTGGACACATCGAATGAGATTGTAAGCAGTTATCACAGCATTAATAAATCAGTGACAAATAGTGGATGAGTTATTAAACCACACCCCATCCAGCGCAGTCACAGCGATTCGTCTATATACCTGTATGAAACAATACAGAGTGGAGAGGTGAGCACATGAATATGCATGCCTCTAACATCCCTATAGACTGTATGTTTAATGAGGTTAGAGGTCTATTATTCAAGAGGCAGATGGAATAGACAATTACAAGTCCTTTTGTCAATATTGTGTTAATGGGCTAGGAATGACCCAATGAAGTTGTGGCTGATAGTATGCATGAACAAAGGCGATCAGAAAGCACCTGCCAAGCTTTCCTATCATGGTGTGATACAAAGGCACACCATTGGGGTGATTCCAATACTCAACAGTTCGCAAGCCCTCCTGAAACAAAGCTCTAAGAAACTCTGACATTTAATGTAAGAAAACACTCGGATATTTATGTGTCATGAGGTAACCGCTACATTACAATACTTGAAATCCATTTAGGTGATAAATCTTGTGAATACAAAATCCATACGAGCAAGAATAACACAACTTGATGGCACATGCCGAAGAATGACAAGGTATAGGAGATACAGTGAGAGAAGTAAATAATAATTTGGTATATTACGTGTGTAATTAAACCACTCACTGTCTTATCATCTGTGATCAAAGAGCGGTGCACTCCACAGAGCTTTTAATTACAAAAACACGCTAAATCACCACTTGATAAGCATATACAGCTTCCATTAACCTAACACACATGTAAGCCATGCATCCGTTCAGATTAAATTGTTAAATGATTCAACCCTTCAAATCTCACTTTTGAAAAGTGAGTAATCTAAATAGATCAGTTTAATAAAAATATTGATATGCAAACCTGCGTCTGCTAAATTCATCTCATGAAGTTTATAAGTTGAATATCAAATGCAAAGCTACGTATACACATTTTGCATGGAAATGGACTTAATTTGAGTCAGTCAGCACCCTCAGTGTAGGTTGTGTTTCTATGTTAGCTTCAATGAAAGAGCAGGGCAGAGCAAATACAATGAAAATACTTCAGATTGACATAATGTCACTATAGGAAGGTAAACCATCTCTAGCATACCCAAGATTATGTGAGGAGGGCTGCCGCGCCGGGGTTCAACCCCGGTTAAATATCGGATTAAAAAAAAAACTAAATCGGCCACTACTGCTCATTTATGTGCCTGCTGGTCTTGTCACATTTACATGTAGAATCTACAGTGAGCTGCATATGAGCAGAATCTGTCCACGATAAGATAATATCTCGGTTTATATGGATGGCATCATAATGCCAATGGTTTGGTTTCAGGATGATCCATGGTTTGCCCCATAGGGTGGGAAGCTGGTATTCATGGCCATGATTTGAATCCGATGAGAGAGAGAAAGCACAGACTTGAAAATACATGGTCCAAAGTCGAAAGCGCTTCTCCCTATTTTGATCAGCTTAGTAGCGGGCGTGGAAGGCTAGCGCCACAGACTGGGTTGCGAGGGGCGCTCTATAAAATATCCAATCACTCGCTTTGTAGATATGAACACATTCAATTCCCAGTTTAATCTTCTGTGTCAACTCGAGATTCTGTTGAAAGAAAAGCTTTCGTAATTGGCCTATGAGAATCATCGACAATGGGCAGATGGTATTACAACTTCTTATCAATGTTAATGGTCTGTAGAACTGAAGGATTTAAACGGCCATCTCACTATCTCGAGTGTTTAGACATGTAGTGAGGTCGCGTGCCGACTTGATTTAGCTATGGAATGCTAGACAATAAGCCCTAACACGTGCCTCCATTGTATGTATAACATCTGCCTGTTTCAATCAGTTTGATCAGTGATCTCCATTGAATAGACTGTAATATGGACAAAAGCATTGCTCATAATTTTTAGCAAATGGCCTTATCAGTGGATAAACATCTTAAGCCCGTTTTAATACTAAAACCGGCCGACAAAAACTTCACTTGGTTGAGTTGCACAATAATTGGCACCTGCTAATAGTGAAAATCAGGTATAAATATCAAAAAGGAAAATAAGATGCTTATTGTGTATGTCACAGTGGGAGGATTCCTAGAACCTTGATGATGGGATGATGAATCGATAAACGAGAAGGATATCAAGAACGCCTCGGCAGAAGTGAATTACACTATGCTTTCATGTAACTGTGGTCGTAACTGTGGTCCGTAAAATGTCCAATGTGTTATGTAACAATCAAAGCCCATGCAGGAGTGAAATTTTAAAATTCGGTTCGATATCAGACGGGTACTTTTAGACTAAAATGAGCAAAGTTGCTAATGTTTTGTTGCGAAAATGAGCATTGTTGAGGTTTATAGAATAAACCTGGCATCATACATATCTCAAACAGTTGTACAGCGTGCAATGCAGAACCAAGCAAATGTAACTTATAGTACACCCAGTGAAGCATTATCGATATAAGAAAAGAACAAACTGTGTGTGAAAACCAATGCTAAATTAAAATTACTCCATCAAACCACCACTACCATACCGTTATTCATGAATATAATCAGTTTATTTTAAAAAAAAGACAGCCAAGAGAGAAGCTGTTACAGATCAAGGGTGCCAAAAGCCATGCCAGTGCAGTGACATATGTCACTGGTAGGCTTGAACAAAAAATTAGTTTATTTCAATTCAAAGTACAGAAAGTTGTATTTGCACGCAGAGAAGCCTTCTACATCAGATTCTCATGCATACTTATCGGGTATATTAACATACATACAAATTAAACTGTTCTGGGACTTGAGCTATAGACTTTTCAATCACCGAACGAGCGGCGCTTTCATACTCGGCAACGTGACAAGCGACCAACATTTTGGTCTGTATTTTGATATCCTTTCAGTAATTATGAATAATTCATCTCAGACAATTCTCTAAGCAAAATGTATTCACACTAAAACAGTCAAAAGTGTATTATAAACATATACCTGAATATTGGCAAATCAATTTCTCGAATAATGCAAAAAGTCTACTAAAATTCGATCTTCACATTTTGACTCGTTTGAAACATTTTGACTGACACGCTCGAATGATTAATCATAATCCATTAGTGCCACAATCAGTAAGCTGAAATGCGTTGTGAAACCCCCAAGGAGCTGGGTGTGAAATGTGAAGCTTGGAGCTATCCCCTGTCACCTAAATAATTTAGGAGAAAAGTCACTCATCTAATGGTGATAGCCTGAGGTGCAGTCTGAATATACACACCAAAGGTCAGATCAACTGCTTAGGGCTTCATCACCCCTCAATTGATGTTACCCTCTTATAAAGGTAATCGGGATAGCTTAGCGCTAGAGTGATGGGCTCGCGACCATGAGCACCTTGGTCCCAGTCTCGGTCATGGCAGTCTCCAGGTCTAAGTATGAGCTCGTCCCATTAATTCTAGCAAAAATCGAAGCCATGCTATGAGGCGTAGCATTGATACTGAGCCATTGGTGGTCCATTGTGCTTAGTCATAACTGGTGAAAAGCAATTATTTAACCCGGCAGCTTCACCGTTACAGTGAAGATGGCATACATGAAAAAAGAAAGATAAAGACTTGTGATTAATCCTATGAATATCAAATATTGTAATTTATCGTTGTTCTACTTGGGCACTGCGCAATTTTGTTTAGTGGACTTCCTAAGCATGAGGCTTGTTCTAGGGTAGTAGCAACTTGGCATCGTGTGAGGAAAACTAGTACGCTCAGTGAGACATTGGCATAGTCAGGCCTTAAATTCAAGATTTTGGGCCAAGTTGCATGCATGACCACTGAGTTATCCCATTATTTATAATAGTTTCGGATCCACAATTCTTAAATAGAAATTAAAAAAACATGACCAGGCATTGGTGATTCATAGAATGGTGTTTTTAGGCAGACTAGAAAGATCGGTTTTATTTCTGATTGCAGAATCGCCAGATTTGAAGAGAGAGTTTGTGATTAAATTTATACCAATAAAAATTGTAATAGGCATAATGTAATCATGCTGTTCATAAAAAATAACTTGATCAAAATTCAGACACCATAGATCCAATTTCACTTAAATTCTTTTGAATTGATCATTGACATATGTCACTAAATTGATGTGCTGGTTAAATGGCATTTTTAATAATAAATATGAGAAATTCTCTCAAATTGAATGCTCACGGCAAAATCAGCACAAGGTGACCATTCAAATGCATCTATTCTTTGCTATATGAGCGTATGCTTTAAACAACTACTACTTGAATTTATAAGGTTCCTTGCAATGGAGTCTACATTGGTGTATATTACCAGGGACAGTGTGCTGATCTATGAATCATGTACGTTTGCATGTAGTAGTCATGGTACAAACATGTAATGTGTGTATCAATAATTCCGATACTTTTATAAATGATGTAATTGTTGACATGATTTTACGAGCGACTTCATCATCGACATCGTCCCGGTTTGGAGAATAGGCCTATTGTCATTTAACTTTGGTATCTCTCGATTGATTCCTTGCATGTCTCTATCTCTTTGATAATTTTATGATCACAGTTCTGACTACCGACATCACATACAGAGGTTTTTTTCAATCAATTCCTGAATTAATTACTGTTAGATTGTCAAGATGCTTTGATTGTTTTATATTTACATATAAGTGTTTGCTTTGAGTTGATTAGCGTTTGTTTGAATAAAACCAGGCCAAGTCAAGAGACAAGAGTCATAGCTCATCTCTGAATGTTTGAAGCATGCCAGGGGGTGTGTGACCATGCAGAATATCATCATAGTCTGTCTATCAATGCCTCATCCGCACGTGTCTTTGTGTATAAAAACAATTGCAGTAAACAGAGGGAGGCTCTGCATGGTTAAAGACACCGACAGTAGTCGAACCTGACTCAGCGAGACCGGAGACACGCACATGTGTTGAAGATCAAGTTGACTAAATGTTGCACAAACGCCAATCTAACCACTCAACCTAAACTCTATTTATAATTATTAAAGATTCCGCCTGATATATCAAACATTAGATGGCGGTTTACAGTTCGTGTTTTGAGATACTCCTAAATTGAGTTCATATTTTGATCCGTGCGCAGTAGGGTTTGACATCTGGCATGCAGCATACTCACAAATTATAACAAATCAATCACTATAAAGTGTGTTCAAGTTTACTTATTTTCAAGTTAGTGATTGCGCATTAAACTGAAGGATCTGTTCATGATATCCGGAAACTTCACTGTTTATTGAGCATAGCACCGATTCGGACGGTTTGGGTAAATCACCCGATTGATTGTGGCTTTAGGCCGCTAAGACCTTTCCTGATGGAATTTTCGTATAGCTCAGTGAGTGCGTTATAGCTCTAGCACTACACTGGTCAAACAAGATGTAACAAATTATCAGCTATGCCAAGTAATATCACTTACCTAAAATTTGTAATAGCTGTTGATATACATTGTATAAAAACTCGAAATTGTCAAAGGTCTATTCAATGCAAGAGCAGACAACTGCCCACACATCACTTTCGCATGGATTTTATACCACTTTGGAACAGAGGAAATGGATGGCTCTACTACACATCCCTGGGAAACCCAATAGAATGTCGTGGATTTTTATGACGGTATCTGAAGGCTGTTTCTGTACACCTGATAGCCCGACAGCATCCATTTTAGAACCATTTGTGTAGCTCTACACTATGTTTTGCCCTTTAAATGGTCATCTTTGGACCAGAATTGGTATGCCAATGCATGTCAAGGTGTAACGACTATTTTAGAGCTGAAATTGTTAAGTCCGTTACCACGGAAAATCACTGAAGTTACAATTTTTTTATAATCCGATAAACTTTCGCAGCATCCCATCTACATTTATTCATCAATTAGTCATTGTATCACAATTTTCATATTTTATTTCAGTTAATAACTGAACTTACTTCATGAGTTTTCAAATTATAAAAGCTGGTCTTCATTTAAGAACAAAGAGACCAGATGGTCAATGTACTATGACAAGAGGCAGACTATATACACATCCAACATTTCGCTGGGAGACGAGTGGCCAGCGGGACTGACACTTAGAAATAAAATAACGGCAAGCTATATTCTATAGCCAAGATGATCAGTCCTCTTCACACAGCAATATCTATTGGAATACTAAGTTGCATCTCGTGAGAAAAATGCATCATTGTACAGGGACAAGTACAAATTTTGTAGAGAATCATAAAGACAACTTATCCGTCACCACCACCGAGCAGGCGGACGCAACACAGAGAGGGGTAACACCAGAGTGCGGGGTACCCATAACGTCACTCAGGATGCGTTGAGATCAAGACGCGGTCGCTTGCTGACTGCCTCCTCCCCGTCCTCGTCAGAGTCCTCATCCGGGTAATCTACCAGCGGGAACTTGGCGCCGGGAGACGTGGTACTCGTCTGAGAGGTGGCAGTTTGTGTGGGCGGACTCGGGGGTGGGCTGTCTGTAGCGCTCATCAGGGACTTGAGGTTTATGCTTATAGTCCGATTAAGCTGCCGAGGTCCATTACCAAATGGCAACTCCTCCTCATCCGTGCCTGAAACAATAATCATACATGTGGTTTTGCAATCGGTCCCTGTCCTTATAGCTTCATACAGCAGTAGCCGAGGTAAATAAACCCGGCGCAATGTCGAGGTAACACAAACTCGGAGACAACCGGTGGTTGCTGTACTTACTCTTTTTATGCATCTTGGGGAATGGGCTACAGACTTCTGGTTCCAGCGTCAGCTCAGTAGCCTGCAGCGGGGGCGTGACACAGTCCTCCCGTTCGGCATCATCACGCTCAAACCACGTCTCTTCCTCCTCATCAAATGAGCCCGTGTCATTTCGATAACGACCCTCTCTCGGCTTGGGACACCTGAGATATGAATTAACGGTGTAACATCTCAATGAAATGTGCGCATTAACTAACTAGTGCATGGCGATGTGCCCAGTACAGTATTATGCTTTAATCAATCGACAGCCAGCCAATAAAGTATGTTATTCTCGAATCTTTGTTGTGTTTGCTTTATCTGCAGCGATAGGGTGTTTTGGGCCTACAACCGCTTAACCAAAGCCCGTCAATCCCGAAATGCAAAATATCTATAATGCCAAAAACTCGAAATCTAAGCTCTTTTGAGGGCCTGAAGACGTATTAAAAAGAAAAGGGTGTTTCTCATTTTAGTTCCGAGGGGTAAGGGTCAGTATAATTGTAGACGCACCCATCATGGCCGGGGGCAGATTCGTCGCTGCGCTGTGCCTCCGGTCGTGAGTCATACTGATCCTTCAGCTGCTGAAACGTTTTCACATAATCCACGTACTGGAAGCCGGAACCGTAATGAAACTCCGCAAAATGATTGGCTAACACCTTCAATCCTTCCTATAAGGGAATAGATGCGGGCAATGAGGTCACTGATTCACACACTCGCAGTTTTCATCCCGATTCACCAAATGCAACTATGTTACAGAATTTTAAAACTAGGCTTTGCACCTATGTTTGACAGCCTTTTTTGTTTTGGTGTTACCCTGGATTTGAACCTAAACTATAATATATGTGGACCTTAATGTAAACAAAGTACCCATGGTCTTATTTAAGCTATCCATGTAAAATAAAATAAAAATAAAATTACATCACTTAGGACTACCAGTTTCAGACTGTAGATTACGCTATGCTATGAAAGGTATGATGGGAGGTATGATGATGGGAGGTATGATGATGGGAGGTATGATGATGGGAGGTATGATGATGGGAGGTATGATGATGGGAGGTATGATGATGGGAGGTATGATGATGGGAGGTATGATGAT
>Ga0224511_10000968_pt1 | contig 16047 bp, 3 predicted proteins | sample SF_May12_sed_USG_2_FD_169988 | JGI IMG/M metagenome (GOLD analysis project Ga0224511, IMG submission 169988) | Sediment microbial communities from San Francisco Bay, California, United States - SF_May12_sed_USGS_8_1 | ecosystem: Environmental > Aquatic > Marine > Sediment | place: USA...
ATTATTTGCTTAATCGAAACTAATACATAATTTAACAATTACCTTCTATGGAACCGCAGATAAACCGATTCTGTTCTTTTATAATTAAACTAAGATTTGAAACCAATTACAAATTGCTGAGAAAAAATACTTTGATGAACATTAAATCCATTTATTCCCCAATCTAAAGTTTCAGTATCCAAATCAACGCAGCTCTGGCTTAATGGTAGAGCAGTCACCCAATGGATATAGTTATGAGGATAGGTCTGGCTTCAATTTTCCCAATATCACGATTACAAAATGAGACAAATTTCATCTAGAATAAAGCAAACGTAGCCCGTTATTACATGAAATCTAATTCATTAATAGTTGTGTGAGTAATTGCAATACACATCTGTTTCAAAAGTCAAACATCTATCCAAACCTTAAAATGTCTTCTCATTTCTTCTTAATTTGAACAACATTTTGTGCCGTTTGATGTGCGTTTCAATTGTTTGTCAACATCCTTTGTCAACAACAAACAAATAGACTTTTAAAAATCTGATTGAGTATAAGGAACTAACTCATGCATGCAAAGTCATAATATGTTTGTTTGTAAAACAATATTCACAAATAAAATGTAGGTATGCTTTTGCTGCTAAGGTACATGTACCACTGTTCAAGCTCAACAAAAAATGTCATTGCAATTTCTGTATATCGCAAGTAAATTTAATGTTATCACCCATTTTACAAATGGCTTTCTAATATATTATGTATAGCAAGTGTTAATCTGTGTTTTGTTGTGAGAATCTACTATCTTAAAAGCCTTCTTCGTCACATATAAGACAGAAGTGTCTGTATTTTACAAATATATCAACTAAATTATTTGTCGTTATGCATGGCAACACCCGGTTATATTGATGATTGAACATTATATTGTTAAACCCTTAGCAATGACACATGTGCAGAATTACACATATAGATAAAAATCACATTTGTGCGTCTACATATAGATAATAACGTAGAAGTACTACATACAAGAAGTCTTTGAGTATTCGATATCGTGACAGCTTGATAAAATGCACCGAAAAACACGTCTTGAACTATATCTTACTGATGAATAAAACATTGTTATCCCTACACGTTATATACATACTGTGTGTTTGGTAGTTTAAAGTGTTTCAACGCAATTTCATGTTTAGTGCACAGAGTTATATATGAAGACAAAACACATTAAGGCAATAATTTGTTTTGACAAACAAAGGCAGGAACATGTATTACAGCGGTCCATGTTAACGTATGTTAATTTTCATGAGAAACAATTACATCAAGGCTACACTTCAAAAATAGAAAAATGAAAGTTTAGATTTAATCATAATATATTTTCTACGAAAAGCACAGAACACTAGATATTGAAATGACAACACGAACCATAGAGCTAATATCTACATATTGTGTTGATAAGCACTATCGACTATGACTACGAATTCTCCTATCGTACGCTAAGCGAATCCGAATTTATGAACATCTCCAATAAAACTGAGGCTGCTATTTACCCAATATATACTATGATTCCGATGGGCTTTCCCTTTTACTACACTGCCTGTATTTTGTTACAGAGGATTATAATTAAAATTCCCTTGTTTTACAAATGATTTTGATATGTGTTATCCTTTTTGATTTTTGAAATGCTGCAAGCGTAGCTTCTATTTTGTACCATGCTAATGATTCAACTTGTTTTGGTTTTTCTTTGCTCTGTTTCAGCCATCGGTGACATGCTTTGATAAGAGTGTTTTACTATTGCACCGTATTCCATTTATTTGTAAAAGTCGTAAAGTTTCTGATTTCTAGAGATGTTCAACTGCAATCTAAATACCGTGTGAATACTGCGTGTTGGTTTGGTGTTTATTTGCCCCACACCCAGAGGCTACATTGAATAACAACTGTTTGCTATTTTTGCTATTATTTTTGCCCGAAATTCTTGAACATGTTTTTATATTTTGTTACGCCATAAATTAGGTAAGGCATAGCCCTTTACAATAAGTGAATAATGAAGTTTAATATCAGTACACAATTAAAAGGAAACACAATTTTTATTACATTACTGATTATAAAATTAGTTGTGGTAAAAACTGCATGTAGTAGTTTTTTGTTGAAATTACAAATAAATAATAGTATGAGTATATGCAGTTTATGATTTGGCGTCGTGTTGTTTTTGTCTACGACGTTTAACTTTGGCACTGATTTAATCGAACCAGCAAGTTAGAATATCTACTAGCCTCTTATCGACTAAGCGGAATTTCTTTTATTATCATCACGGAGTATGATTTGCGATCTAATACATAGCTGGGTTTAATAAAATATCATCATGTTTACGCAAACATTGTCGATCATATAAATACATTCTCCGAAATGTTTTAGCTTTCCTTTAGTTATGTTTTCAAACAGTTCACGATTGAAACAATTATAATAGGCAAAAAGAAAACATGTTAGTTGAGCACTTATTTCACGTGATTACGTGCCAAGAAAAATAACAAAAACATGCACTTTAGTCATTACATTTATTGCAAACAGTTGTTATTTTCTAACAAAACAATATCTCAATGACAACACCGACATCATCAATGTAAAAGCTTTTAAGTTTTAACAATGATTCTCTTCGAGTGCAAATTTCTAATCCCAATAACGTATTATTCATTATATCGGGACTTACTCTACTTCTTTCTAAACTTCTACGGCACAAGAGGGAAAACGTGCCGTATGTATGGCAATACGTCACGTATTTTTTATTGTATTTCTTGCGAATGAAAAAGCTAAAGCGTTTCTTAACATCGTACATGTAGTCCGACCGTGAACGTACGCAACGAAATAATGACAAACCAAACGTTCTCTTTTACGTGTTTGATCTACATTGTATTTCTTAATCAATAATAAAAACTGTGTCAGCTTGATGAAATGCACCGACAAATACGTTTTGAAATAACGAATCTACAATCTATTTTGACGATAACAACGATTGACATGTACATGTACTTCTATTCAATCGGATGCTAAACATTACTAAATGCAATTCATTGAACTGCCATATGTCGTTATCTTCCATTAAATAGTAAACTTTTCACTAATATCCTAAGCAAAGCATTTGAATCTAGTATCTTTGCCGATTTAGAGAGAGAGATTGCCAAATGCAAGCATCTGTCATATGTCATGTGGATTGTTCATGTGGAGTTTTGTGTTGTTATGTTCCACACAAAAAGTCATGTTTTGCTTTATTCGACATTTTGTGCTCAATACTTTAGTAGCTTTTGAAACTTAATAATACAGAATTGTTTGATTAAATTGTGTTGTCAATAAAACAAACAATTTCTTAAACCGAGGTGTGTGTTGCATACGCGTTCTGTGCATTTAAACCGCACTAATGATGTATTGGTTTAATTTTGGTGGTATTTGATATTTGTGCGATATGTTGTTACAGTAGGCAGCTTGATTGTGAATTGTGACCTCTAAGTAGAGTGGGCGTTATTTTGAGCATATAAACATAATTATATAAAACGTATTTTGTAGCACTTCTCTCTAGTTTATTATTGCTTAATAGGACGCTATAAAGTCATTTCTCTGGGTGGTCATTTACCAGCCAAACATCGCACTAAACCTTGTCTGGTAAGGCGTTATGTAAAGTTTTGTATGAGCAAATATTCGTGCCTTGCCAGACGTTTACATGACACCCCCTTCACTTTCACATTGCATTTACTGACACATTGTTGAAGAAATGTTCAGTACGTGATAGCATCCAACAATTTACCGATTATGACGGTGACATTGTCAGATGAGAACATAAATACAAATGGTGGCTGTGGTTTTGGTTTTGATGGCGTTTATCAGAACAGAATTATATAGTTTAGACAGCAAATGTCTTCAACATACATGTAGGAATCTTAAATTAATAAATAGATAGACTGCCACATTTTATCATAAAAGGAATTCTATTGATGAATACTTTCATAAAAGGCAAAGTCAGTTGTATTATATTTATAAAAAAACATACATGTTTAACGTCCGAAAAGACATTATTTCCTGTACCTTTACTACGTATTAGAACATTTACAGCTGCATTATAATAATATTAATATTTTCGTAGAAGCTGCACATACCTGTGTCCGGTAGGGATGTAGCGGGAAAATGCTTGTATATCAGTATACAGTGTACATGTACATGTATCAATGGACACCCCAGACGTTATTTACATTTCTAGATTGGTAAAGTACAAAAGGTCATCATATTTTCTTAAGTTACCTTACAAGGCTGTATAATGAAGTAATTAGCAAGTTCACCATGCGGAAATACATATATCATGCTACCATTCAAGGTCATGCATAATAAATATTGACATGTTCACAATACGGTGCGATATAATTCTGTGTTAATGAAGTGTTTGAGAACAAGGAACAATATCAGTCTACAAACTCCTGCGAGATTTGAAATTGATCTATTACTCCCTGCAAACAATTGCCACATCTCTAAATAAGTAAGTTTAACAGCAAATAGGAGACTGACCATCATCACGGAAACTATTTCACTGTAACCGTTGAAGGTGGAACCTCTACACCTCAAAGTTGCATTTCCGCGAACTAATGTATACATATTGTGTGACCTATTTCAATATAAAAAGTCTACCCTTCCATAAACTTTCTTCTAACAATGATAGAACATCAACTGTAATTTGTATTACACATTTATATTCCTTCTATCGGATGCTAAACAGAACTTAATGCAATTCAATGAACTGCTAAATGTATTTATTTTCTATTAACATTATTGCATTATTCACCAATTTCCGAAGCAAATATTTCAAATCTCGTATCTTTGCTGATTTAGAGAGAGTCAAGTGCCACGTGCAAGCATCTGTCGAATATCATGTGAATTATTAAATTGTGGAGTTTGGTGTTGTTATGCACTGCAGCAATAGTTATGTTTTGTTTCATTAGACATTATGTGCTTAATATTTTAATAGCATTTTAAACTTAATATTTCAGAATTGTTTGTTTGAATTGCGCTGTCAATTAAACAAATACTGTCTTAAACAGATGTGTGTGTTACCTACCTTATGTTCAATTATAATACAATAATGATGTATTGGTTTAATTTTGGTTGTGAATGTAAATAATACTTCTTAAAAAATAAGTTTTAGGTATCGCTATTTAATAACAGTCGATCTCCAGTTCCGCTCAGTAACATACTTTAGTAGTCTCCGTGATTACCAACAAGGGCGAAACGTTCCATCAACATGAGCAGTTTCTTGCGTTTTGTTGCTAGTGGTATGTTCGTATGCGCGCATATACAGTGCAAACTGCAGGGATGTTACATTAAATGAGTTATATTCATTTGATGTAAACGATGTCAATTATTGTGGCGCTCCGTTTATTAAACCAACGGATAAGGTTTGTGGTAGTACCTTTTACACTGCAAAGGACTCAACGTTTCTTGAAATGACAGGAATAACGGTCCTACAAACTCAAGCCAAAACATTAACACTTTTTAAATATTCAATATATCTATGTAGCGACATATACATGTATTGTTACAGTAGGCAACTTTGTTGTGAATTGTTACCTCTTAGTAGAGTTGACGTTATTTTGAGCATATATAGAACATATAAAGCGTATTTTAAAGCAACACTTCTCTTACCTCTATTATAGTATTGCTTAAAAGGAGGCTGTAAAGCCAGTTCTCTGGGGTCATTTACCAGTTTTTAATCGCACTATAGTGTGTCTGGTAAGGCGTTAAAGTGTTTTGTATGAGCAAATGTTCGCGCCTCGGCAGACGTTTACATTACATATTCTTCTCATTAATCTGAGAATTAGGGAAATTCTTAAGGAAGTAAACAACATAAAATCCACAATCCAAAATGACCAGAAAAATATGACTACACAATGATGTAGTACGGGATGACATTTTCCCCATTGCATTGCATTTACTGACACATTGTTGAGAAAAGGTTCATAACGTGATAACAGCCAACAACTTACCGACTATGCCGGTGACATTGTCAGATGAGAACATTAGTACAAAGGTGGCTGTTGTTCTTGTGTTTATGGCGTTTAACAGAACAGGGTTATATCAGAACGGTCAGTCCATCTGAACATATATTTTACGATTCACCAGACGCAGGCCCCTAAGTACGCAAGCAAAAGCGACTTAGTTACGTCAGTCAGATGTGCAGAAAAATCAATTCCAACATTCAGCGCAATACATAGTATCTTCATGGTTTGACGCCTCGGACATCGTGTGCCCATGATATAACTCTTAAAAAAGTATATTTAAACAAAAACAAGTTTTGGCTGTGCTAAATGTATTAAAAGCATTTTACAACAAAACAGTTCATAATAAACACTGCCATAATTGTAAGTTGTCGTACCATTTTCTCATGTAAAATGTAACTGCATTCAGTCAGTAAGAATATTTAACAGTTGACATTTGGCAATATTTTAAAGATATACAAGATAAAACCCACACCATCAATTTAAAAGCTTATAAGTCGGCAAGTGGTATTGGCAATTTTGCGTAAAATGTACATGCTATTATTTAAAAGTATTATATATAATGGTAATAAGGCTTGCGGTACAGTTTTAATTTAATTCAGCGGACATATGTATGTTTGACGGTCCTATGCACGAAAAGAATTGCATACCAATATGTTTCTTATTATTTGTTCAAATGGAAAACAACATATTTGAATTTGACATTAGTTAGGTAAACGCAGAAGTAATTTGCACGTACGATGTTATTTTATTCTAACATAAATAAACGTGTATTTTATTTTTTGAAATATTACTAAAATAATTGATTACACCAGAGATATTGTGGTACAAATGTTCCATATTCCACCGCTACTGTACATAGAGGAAATACTGCCCTTATGTCATGATTTGAAGTTCCGCGATGTAATGTCACGTTACATGTACTATGTGACCTACTTAAATCTAAAATACTAACATTTTGTAAACGTTATTCTACCAATGATAGGACATTTACATTCCGCGGAAATAAACAATGGTAATGGAATGTCAAACCATCTTTATTTGTCAGGGGCCAGACAATCTACGATCCTTCCCTGACGTCACGTTTGGCTTCAGGTATCAACTAATAAGGTACTAAAGTTGCTGCACCGAGCAACTCTGGCTGCCGAAAGGTCTGTATATCGTCCACTGTAAATTGATTCGCGTGCTAGGACATGCTGAGTCTTTCTAACATTTCACAACGGTTCAGATAATATGAAGTTTTGTAAGTTGAGTGTAACATATTTTAATTCGCTAAATGTATTCGGATTTGCATAATACACTTGTGGTTAAGGTTTCAGTTCTTTCTCGTGAATAATTGTTTTTAATATGTTTCATTCGAAGTCGAGCAACGTGCATATCCAACTATTGAAGAAATATTTTGATAAAGCCGTGTATCGTTCGGGTATGCAGGTCACGGGGAATTCGTTTAACTTATGTATGTTTATTGTTTTGTGGTTGTTGTTGTTCTTGTTGTTGTTGTTGTTTTGTTTTTTTTGTTGTAGTGTTTTTGCATTTTCTGTAAGTGCATTATTTACTTCTGCATGTTCATTTTGCCTTCAACAAATCTCTTTTTGCGACTTAAATATATCGTACAGCACAACAAAAGACAATTTACACTACCATATGTAGTTGACTTGCTATAATCTTGAAAAATAACACTTAATGTTGAGTTTTTCGCATACGGATGCGATCTAAGGGAGTTTAAATTGCATCATAGTAATTGATTCAAGCAATGTGTTTACAATATTTTAAATTCTAAAGATAACATCGGTTTTGTCACGGTTCTATCGAAACGACTATAATTATTATTGAAATTGTGTTCATGGTCGAAAAGCATTTCTGTATCAGATAAAAATGTAACATCGTCTGTAAGAATTTTTCAGGTTTAACTGGAAACTACCCAAACAATGGGCATTTGTTCGCAATAATTTGTAGCGACAAAACAAAGCAGATAAATTACCAAAGACATGTTGATTATAGTGAAGTGCATACAAAGTGGTTCAAGGCCAACATATTGAAAACATAATAATAATATTACTTGCCGTAATGTATTACATAGCTTTGCAACAGAACAAAATGCATTTCCTTAATGTTTTCATGTTCGTGCCGTTAAACATCCAGGGACACGGTTAAATTTCAACATAATTATATAGACACCTACAATTAAATCGGACTACTGCTTACTGATGAATCAAACAGTGTTATTCATACACAATACATACATAATTTGTGTCTGGTAGTTTCTGGTAGTGTTTCAAAGCAAGTTTGTGTTAAGAGACGAAACGTTATATATTAGGACAAAACACATTGAGGCATTTTTTGTTTCGATCGGTGGCATTAGCAAATAAAAAATAAATAAAATAATTACAGGTATACTAAGATAATAAAGACAAACTGTTACAATGATTGATTCCTGGAAAGTTGTTTTCCTAACACATACTTATACCTTTATTTAGTTCTGTTTTTATATTGCCAATAGGGTTTAAATGAATGCTTTTCAGGCACTTTTAATGTTTATTTCAAGAAAAATAACCAGAAATGATAGCTTTGCATAAAACAATAGGAAGTGATTTTTAAATGTATACACATGAAGAAGGAAATACATGCATTGCATGTATTAGGAATATCAATTATATTTATCAATTACCTAGAACATCTTGAAAAATAGCCCAGAAAAATATAAAAAAATCAAGTTTTCTTATTAGAGTACTTATTATATGTTATGATAATTTCTTTTAGAGTGTATACTTGGAACTCCTGTTTATACACATAATGCTTATTTTAGACTTTAAGCATCACGAATTGAGAATGCTAGAGTAATTTTTTATGGTTTATGTTTACATTTCTTCCATGTATGCTTAAAAAACACTATATGCGTCTTTAAAAGTGTAATGAAAAGTAATTTTCATAGTTTTTCCTTCCTTCAAAAATAGAAACCATTTAAACTGTTTATTCATGTTTAAACAAATGAAATAATAAAACAGGAATTGTTCGCCTGATAATCAAACAACTCAATCGTCATCAAAACATATACATTTCCCCTGGTATGTTTTCAATGTTTAAGCAGTGTCATCTGGCGTAAATATACGCAAGGACCCGATAAGAAAGAAAAAGGTAACGCTAATTATATCTATATATTTATAGAAGGTATGGTAAAAACTATAACATGTAAGACATCTACATTCTTGAGTAGAAGATTCAACTTAGAGCATGTCTCTTAAACGTCATAATATACTGGTTGATTGTTCTACGTACAATTATAGACAAACACGTGTATTTAGATAGCATTTTAGTCCTTTGACCTTTCTATTTACCTTCTGACAAAACAACAAAAACAACTGTCACAAATCATACACGGTAACAACTGTTTATCTCTATTATACACATTTTATATTTATAGAAAAGCACGCAATAACACATTTACAAGATCTATTATTATTAGCGGACGTCAGCGAGAGCAGAACATCGTTGACGTTGTACAGATACATTAATCATTTGTCCAATAATATCCGGTGAAAAAGAATTAAAGAATTTCGTGTTGAAACCTTTTATTTGTTCACTTTTTTTGAACAAGACAGAATTATGTATTTCAGTATTACAAGCTCACTCACACGCCGCTCTTCGAATTTACATATCAATCCAGTTAAAACAAAAACAAACAAAAATATGTCACCACTAACGAGTGTGTGCAATTATATCGCGTACGTTCAAGCATGTGTGTTGCAATCGCTCGTTTAACTATTCGCATTTCTGCGGATGAGCGGTAGTTTGCACTCAATGTAAACATGAATTAGAAGTAAGTTTTCCTTTCCGATTTTAAATAGCTGCAGGAGTAACTTTTTTTCCTTTGCTTTGTTACAGCCATCGGCAGCCATACTATGTTAAGAGTGGTTTGATACGTTTATGCGCTAAGCCAATGGAGCCAGCGAGTAAGAATATGCATTCGTCTATTTTACTAACTTAGTAAAATTTCTTTTATCATCATGACGGAGAAAGTGTGTCGATCTAGGGCATAGCTACGTACAAATGTTCAAATGGACAGTATTAGGTCCTTGCTTCCATATAAAATATATCCATTACATTTTTCAGCTTTTCTTAAATTGTGTATTCAAACATTTTACAATTAAAACACATATGACAGGCAATATTAAATCATGTTAGTTCGGCAAAAATGTCACTTGATTACATGTCAAGAGAAATAATTAAATAATGTCATTTAGTCATTAAATTTCCAATAAAAACAAAAGCTTTGAGTCAACAACACCATTTTCAATTAAAAAGCTTTAAAGGTAAATCATTATTTTAAAAATGATGTTTAACGTTCATTATTTTTTCATTTAAACGCATTATATATTATACCGGGACTTACTCTACATAGTTTGTAAATCTCTACGGCGCAAGAGTAAAAACGTGCCTTCAGCAAGGTAATAATTATGTCACGCACATTTTCTTGGTATTTCTGTTTAGTACACCAGCTACAGAGTTGATTGACATCGTATATGTAGTCAGAGCAAAAACTCGCACATAAGACCTGATAAAAGAACAAATGTTCTCTTTAAAGAGTAATTTCTCAATCAAAGATTTCAACGGAAAAGTTGTGTGTCAATTGTCCAGAACTAAAAAATATAGTGCTGTAAACGTGTCATCCGGGATAGTTGCATGAAATGAAGTTCTTCGATATTATTCATATATACAAAAAATGTACAACATAACACAATCGTGTTATACGAAACAGTTTACTAGAATCATTTGAGTTCCAGTAAGTTTAACATTTACTCTTCCACTTGTACTAGTATACTTTCCCTATACTAACGAGTGAAGTAGTCACTGTTTTATTGTCGATAAAGTTCAAGTTCTAGTTCTAGTTCAACATAAATATTCAGGGACATCATTATTTGTCTAAACTCTGAAGTCAGGACTTCCATTTCTTAAGTGTTTGAATAATGAAATTGTGCATTGGATTTTTTCACGGTATCATTTTCGCGCCAAACAAATCGTTTTGTATTTATCCAAATACTACATTGCCATAAATACCGCATCGTGTTCTTGTTTACTATCTACAAATATTATTTTATATTATATATAGAGAGAAAAGGGTTGATTATATTGTGGTGTTTAACGTCCTCTACACGAAGCAGATGGCCTTATATCCATCTGACCAGCGTTTCTGTGTTAATCAGTTGTAGCTTTTTACTATAATACAGACGAGTGACGGCTTTATTTTATGAGTCAGATGAGATGACATAAAAACATTCTTAATGCAATTTGAAGCTATTTGAAGTAATGTTTCTTGGAGATGTAGCTTTCTTTTTCAACCAACTTGCCTTCAGTGTGTAGACTGTGGATATTACTTAGTTCAATTCATATTTGAAATACAACCCTTCAAACGACGTTGTTAATACGAAAATAGAACATCTAATGCGTATTTGTTGCAAATAGTTCCATTCCCTTCGGGACAAAATGCACATACAATAAGGTTGTAAAGTCATGCAGAACATATTTATTTCTCTGAAAACATGCATATACTTTTAATTTATAGGAAAATCGTCATTGTCTTATTATCTGTGTTGATCCCTGGATGACAGTTTACAACATATAGTATATGCAAATGAAGACATGATTGCAATGGATTGTTCGGTTGCGGTGTTCTACAGTCAGGTCACATGACCAGAGTTTCTTGGCTTACCGGAAGGAGCATGGCATACTTGCGCATATGCGGAAATCGAAAGGTATAGCCGAGTACACATGTATTGCAACATACACTGTATACAGACATTTTATATTTCTTTTATATACTCATATTATTTCAAAACCTACATGCACTCTATAAAATGTTAAGTTTGGTAATTATGCACGTGATTGTGTGACAATTCAGTTTTTGAGATTATATTTCGAAAAAAAACACACAACATTTTTCAACATAGGATGTTGATATACAAAAAGCTCCCATGCGGGAACAAAATGTTTAACTCTATGTTTCAACTGCACACGTTCATCGGGTGATAAATATTATAATTATGTACTATTACTTGACGGCTAGAAAATCATAATGTACTGTTTTCTCCGTTATTTGATGAGGTGAACAACGCAAGTTTGTTCAAAGTCAAACAGAATTTAAATTGCACATGGAGTTCTGCAACATAACCAACATACACCTTTTAAGCTTTACATTATTGTCGCTAGGGGGGGGGCGTTAGTGGTGAGTCATTTCTCATTACAACTGATGAACAGCTTCAATAAAACCTAGGCTGCTATTTCCCATGCAGGCTATGCTTCCAGAGGGCTTTCCTTTTCATCCGTTTTATTGTAATATTATTTTTTTACATTTTGTGATTCGACGGACATGAGGCAATAAATTATGAATATACCGTCAACATGTTTACTAATTTAACCATACACAGTTGTGCATAATTATTCCGTTTCTGTACGTCCATGACATGTTGATTGTACAGATCAGTGATCATTATGTAAACCTATATGCTTATCACTTGTCAAATTTTGAATATAACCAATTACAACACTGAAAGAATTGTTACGAATATTTGACTGTGTTTGCTGGTTAAAGTGCTCAACCATAGGTAATTTGAATATATGTTTTTTATGCTACAGAGTGCTGATACCATTAAAAAACCCTGGTAGTGTAACACACCCTAACATATTTTTTTCGAAAACCTATATTTTCTTGTTACTAACGTATTATGTGTTAAGATTGACTGCTAGACAATACACGTCGACAACAAGAAAAAACAAGTTTTCGAACATTTACAAACAAAGTCATGCTATCCACTTTCTAAACGAAATTCAAATCTTTTTTTAGAACACACTTGTTCACCTGCAATCCTATACTTCTGGTAATGATGGTAGCACGCTGTTATGTTAGGACAAATTGGTTGGTTTTGCTAGTTAAACTTCAAACATTACAAATATGGCTTCACATAATTATATCAAATTGTGAGAACGCATAGGTATTATCTTTCAATTTGCCATAAATAAATTGCCTAAAGCATACCGTTGTGCCAAGCCTAGGAATGCGAACCAATTTTAACGATTGCATTACATGTACATGGTGTACTTCTAATTATGTTATGTCTTTTTAATGCCTTTTTATCATTAACCAGTATCAGGGCCTTCAGTTAAACAATCCAGCGTACGTATAAACATTATATGTACTTGGGTTCCCAACTACTGACCTCATTTGTTTCCGTAACGGACTGACTGCTCAATCATTTGGTACAGTGATGAGGGACAACTAATAATGTAGTGTGTCCCTGTGGGCCGAAGCAAATGAAACAAAGTTATGTAAATGTTTTTGTCCTATATTGTAATATATTGTGTTTACCTTGACCGTCTTCTGTATATTAATCCGTTAAATGATGTTTTCTGGTTTTATGTCCGCGCTGTGCTCTGGTTAATATACTATACAACTATATTAAGGAGAAATAAAGTATATTGGTAAACATTATGGCAAACCATTTCTTTCGTTGACCATACACAAAAAGCAGTTACTTCTAGTGATTGTGAGAAAGCAACATGAATAGGTGTGTTAAGCAACTGATTTGGGAAATTGTTGTAACTAAATGGAATAAATAGAAACATACACCGTTTGAAGATACATCTTTTGAAAATATTTGACACCAAACCTAAAAAAAAGATACATTTTGCTTTACATTCATCGTGAATATATTGTAAATGATATTTTGACATTCGATTCTATATATGTGTGTTTACAACTACAAATGAAAGTTAATAATATAAACAAATGGACAATATGTTGTTGTAGATATGCATGTTTATGTTCATTAAGTATAAATACCAGAAGGCCATATACCGTCAATGCAATTGTACAACATTTACATGCACAAATATCAAATGGCAATAGAACAACATAATTACACATTGTAATATAAATAGGTTGGATTGGAAGCCAGTTGTTCAATTAACAAGATCATATGTATAATACGATAATATTTTTCTGGATATTACCTTTTGTAAGCTCATGAAAGTAAAATATTGTTGCCATTATGTTTCTTGCATTACACGTATTTACAAAAGATATATGTTTGCAAATGCATATTGCGAGTTATATTTGTGTACTGCTTCTGTATTTTTAACGTAAGTGTAAAATACCTAAAAAGTCCCTTACTGTCATTATTTTTAGATTCTTAGCAAATAAATGGCTTGTATTTGTACATGTTACCAAGTGAAAATGATCACGTACAACGAGAACAAATGTCGCCATAAAACAGTAGCGAAGTTTCCCTAAAATGCACATACTTAGGAATGACTTGAACAACTCCACGCAACTCCACTTGAAAGGCTTTTTGTCTTTAAGAAGCACAGTGTGGAATAGTCAATGGCTTCGATTAAGTAAAGGGTATACAATTGCACTTGCGTAATATTTTTTTCTGTAATGCTGTATACATATGGCAAAGCATATGGCTACTGTATCTAAAGCCAATTAGTGTCGACCATGGAAGATTGACACTGGAATTGCCTTCCATTTCAGATCCGTGAGTCCTGTTTGATTCCATTAAGAAAAAGAAAAATCTGACACAAATGAGAATCATCGTTAACATGAAATTCGGTTTTCATGCTACATACTTGGCTCGGGAGTTTTAAAACGGTCTTGTGTATAACTAACTTAGGATCCTGCACAATTATTAGCATGATTATGAAATTCAGTTGTCAAGTGTTGAAGTAAATGATGGCAATTAAAAATAACCTAGACATATATTTGCTCTACATCTAGAATAATCACCTTAAGATTTACTTTTACCGAGATAACAACAATACATGCCACGTATACCTTAATCGCAAAACAAATTATATAGTGCTTTAGTGATTATGATCATTTAACACGAACTTATAGGTTCCTGCAATATTGGGTTTATTGTTCCCAAATGTTAAAATTGATTGATGCATTTCTGAATTTCTGAAAAAGAAATAGGTGTCCTCTCACTGCCAGACACGGCCAAATGCAAAGCTTATCATTTGTCAAATAAACAATTCAGGGTGGTGATTAGTGTCTGTTTGTTCTGCAGTTCTGTTATAACGTTCATTATTAAATACCTATTCATTATTGGCTTTATAAATTTGAGAAAGACCGGTCCAATACGTAATTGCTCTGTGCAATAACAATGTCGAAAATATGTAACAGTTACGGCCCCGGGCCGGAACGTGTTAATGATAATGGCCCGCTAACTGAGCATTTTGATTGGCTGACCAGGCGGGCCGAAAAATGTTACAAGTTTCACTAAAAATGGAGACGAAAAAGAAATAAATTCGTTCTATTTTATTTTCGACGAAACGTTTGTCACTTAAAAGACGCGATTTACTCTCATTGGTACATGGACGATATTTGTGGTAAAGTGTATAGTTGTTAGTAGCCACAATTTCCATTTTTCACAGAGAAATTATATTTCAGTGACCAAACGACAATTGTCGAATGTTTCGCGGAAACTGTCAACAAAAACAACTGTTTCTTTGTTAAGTTTATAAATTTAGCCATCATGACAAGCGAAGGCGAACATATTTTAGAATTATTGGCTAATGATCTGATGGAACTCGACCAGCTTTCTCACATGGACAACGAACACTCTGTAAACATTGAAAGTTTGGATTTTGACACAAGTTTTGACGCAGCAGAAACCGAAACTGGAGCCAGATTCCGTGTTGTTTCCGAGGATGACTGTGATCTTTTCATCAAAGAAAACGAAAACAAGAACACGATGTACAAAACCAGAAGTGATGTGAAATTCTTCAATGATTGGAAGTCTTCCATCGGCGAGGAACGGGACATCGTTGACATCCAAGCATCTGAGCTGGATTCTCTGCTTGCCAGATTCTTTCTGTGTATGAACCAAAAATTTAACTTAGATAGATTCTTGATCAGACTTTTTTTACTTATAAATATTTATTATATTTCGCTAAAATTCTGTTTCTAATGCAACCATACTAAAGAATATTAGAAAAAGTTGCTATGTTTGAAACCACGATCACTGAAACAGTTGGTTGTTCCACTGTCTGAGCT
>Ga0224511_10000969_pt1 | contig 16046 bp, 15 predicted proteins | sample SF_May12_sed_USG_2_FD_169988 | JGI IMG/M metagenome (GOLD analysis project Ga0224511, IMG submission 169988) | Sediment microbial communities from San Francisco Bay, California, United States - SF_May12_sed_USGS_8_1 | ecosystem: Environmental > Aquatic > Marine > Sediment | place: USA...
CTCTCTCTCTCTGATTTAGGTTACGGCCACTGATAGTGATTGCGGAGTAAACTCGGAGCTGTCCTATGCGTTGTCAATGGATGGAATCGCTGCCCCTCCTATGTTTGGCATTGACTCTAACACAGGGAGGATAAATCTAACAGCGCCGTTAGATTTCGAGACGAAATCTCTTCATGAGTTTCCTGTTATGGCGATTGACAAAGGTGGGTTTACCATTTCGTAAACGAGGCTTTTGCCTTAATAATGTCATCCGCATAAAGCAAAATGAGTCTAACCTTCATCACCTCCACATTTTAAAGCCTGCTGTGTGAACCCTGGTTTTTCTTAATTAAGGCAGATAGCCCTAATTCCATTAAGCCAACTAGCCGAGGAGATTTCGAGTTTGAATCTCGGCTATTTATCTCAAATAAGTCGGGGGCGCTGTTCAGTGGCAAAACTGTTTATTCAATCAAGGGTTTGCATAGCTGACACAAATAAAACGCAACAAACGTCTGAATGCAGTGTGTTGATGGAGTTGACAGGCCAAACAAAAGTCTTTGTTAATGGACTCATTATAAAACTGATTTATAGAAGTATTTTGATAGGCGGCTGCGCTCTGGTTTAGAGATTGTGTCACTAAAAAAATATTAATTTATTGTTGGCGAAGGTGCGTGATTATAATGGCTTGCATCACAAAGGCAGCTTTGATGACTCACCGAATTCAAAATGCTGACTAGTTATCTGCGAAAAAATAAATTCTGACTTTTCGGTGGGAAAATACGAACGAAAAGTGTTTGTACTCTATTTGTGATGATTTTCAACCTATAGTCTGGCATGAATGGCCTTTTGCCCCTAGGAGTGTAGAAACCGATTGCAGTAGCTATGAAATAATTTAGGAGGGCTACTGACAACACCTTCCACTTTTCGCAGTTTTTCGTATCTTAGAGGCCTAATGTTCACTTATTTCGTTCATTCGGCTTTTGTCTTCCTTTTTGATGGGATCCATGTACTCTGACATGAATCAGGTCTCACCCCGTACATGTCATGTCCAAAGTAACCCTTTCTTTAACCTAGAGGCAGTGGAGTACTGATTGTGGGTTTCTTTCTACCCATCAAAAAACTTTCCGGTTGTGATCTGGTTTTTCCTGGAGCTCTCCAATTCAATATTTGGAACCTGAATTCTTCAGGTGTAACTATTCCCTTTCCAGGTGGATTGTCAAGTTCTGTAAACGTGAAGATCTTTGTGTCTGACGCTAATGACAATCGTCCCATCTTTTATCCTCAACACTACGCGGTAAATGTGCGTCGTAACACTAATATTGGTGCGGCGTTGACCATCGTCAAAGCGACAGATGAAGATAGTGGGATGCTGGGAACTGTCAAATACTTTCTGACTGCAGGAAATCAAGGCAACTATTTCTCTGTCGATCAGCAAACAGGTACGGTGCCTTCTCTAAGTTAAGATAACAACATCTTCTTTACAACGATAGGTGGAATGGTGCGTGGTGTGTGCCTTATAGAGTAGGTTACCCTGTAAATGGGCCATCTCCGATATTTAACGCAGCGATCCGAATCTGGTGAGTTGCGTACAAACTGGGATTGGTACCAAGAACCCTGCCATGACTGGGATTGGTACCAAGAACCTTGCCATGACTGGAATTGGTACCAAGAATCCTGCCATGACTGGGATGTGAACCCAGGTTCACCTGATTGCACGCTCAGTACTCTAACACTACCCTATCACTTCACCTTTGATAATCTCTAATGTTGATTAAAGTTCCATTACAGATATGAACTTCTCCTATCATTCTCAGCGCCTCTCTCTTCAGCCCCTCCACCTAACCGAAATCGATTCTGTTGTTATCTCCCCATTGTTACAGGTGAGGTGAAGCTACAGAATACCATTCCAGTCTCCGCTCCGACCACATTCTACCTGACGGTGACTGCACGAGATGGACCCGGTCTCTCCTCGTCTATCCCCGCTAACGTGACTGTGATTGTGATAGGAGGGGATCAGCCCGCCCCGTTCTTCTCTCAGCCAATCTACAATCAGAGAGTCACAGAGAATTCTGCCGAGGATACTCAAGTGGGAACTGTCGGCGCTACTGTTAATGGTTAGTTACTCTCTGTGTTTATATGTATGTGTGTATAAGTAATCCTATCGGTCCACCTCTCTCTCTGTGCTTAGGACAGTGGAATGAAAATGTCAAGAGTGGATGGTGAACCCAATTCTTGATGTTGCTGAAAGCCTCTGGCAGAAATTTCACAATGTCAGCTGGACTTTCTGCCTAACAGCACAGGTGTCATTGCGTGTCTTCTGCTCAACGGCGCGCGCGTGCGCGCACGCACACACACAAATTAGTACTTTTTAAAGCGAATGTCTGTCGCATTATTCACCAAATTATTCCAAATTAGTCTTCTTTCTTCCAGTTTATAACAGCCGTCGTCCTGATTTGTAGGCGATGCGAACGGGATTACCTACTCTATAATCTCCGGTGACCCCGATGGCTATTTCAAGGTCAATGCAGTAACTGGTGACATCACTACTACTATTGTTCCCGCTGATCATGAGAGGTTTGAATTTGTACTGCTGAACGTCAGAGCTGAAAAGGACGGAGTGTTTGGTAACGCACAGGTTAGATTTTTAAACTAGTAATTCTATTGTGAAAACTGTATGGGCCTCGCTGGCAGTCTCACTGAGTTCTGGTGTCATAAAAACGGAACAGTTTACTCGGAGTAAATTTTGTGAAAGAGGGAGACAATTCCATAAATCAGATGCACTCTAATTTGGAGTTGTTTACCCTTGGACATAAAGGCATGACCGTAATAGTTTACATCTATTTGCGAAGTCAGAAGCAAATTGGTTTGTCGACCTTGAGATTGGTGATCTATATTATTCATATCAATGGTTTCTTATTGACAGGATATTTCAAAAAGGAATACTCGGGATACTGGTTTACTTACATCACTACATTCTCTTTTAGGTCAATGTCACTATCCTAGATGTGAATGATAACAAGCCAGTGTTCACCTCATCCCAGACGATACTTCCTGTCTCTGAAAATCAGCCAATAGGAGTCGTCATCTATACAGTGCAAGCTACTGACCTTGACAGTGATAGTAATGGCAGAGTCCGATATCAGCTGACGAGAAATACTGACCAGATGTTCCAAATAGACCCCGTGTCTGGAGGCCTGAGTGTAAAGGTTAGTTTCCTGGTAATCGTGTTAGGTTGGGTAGTCGGTTGATCGATCCGTGGGTGGGTCTGTTGGCTGGGCAGCTAGTCAGACAGCTTGTCACTCAGTTAGGTGGGTTGGCTAGTTGATTGGTTGGGTAATCGGTGGGGCAGTGGATCTGCCGATCAATCGATTGGTCGGATGGTTGATCAGGCAGCTCTTCAGTCAGTCAAGTGACGGGTTACTTGGTCGGTTGATCGATAGGTTAGTCATTTGGTTAGAGATGTTAATCCAGTTGTTTCGAAGATAACCTCGTAGATTTGGTTGCCAAGCAACATATTTATTTCAGAAAACTCTCCATTGCTGAGATACGGTAGGGGTCATTAACCAATAATAAGGATCTGATCTTAGTCAATGACATTCATTTGTCTTCACCGGCATTCTCTCCTAGCTAAGCCCCAGGTGTATGCCCATTACAGTGCACTCTCTTTGATAGGTTAATCATTGAGATTAATTCACTCAGCTGTCCCAGCCAGGTGTAAATTCTCAGAGGGTTTTTTTCTGTAGAGCCCTTTGGACTATGAGAGCAGACGAAATTACAGTCTACGCGTAGAAGCGGAAGATTCTGGCGTGCCACGGCAGTTTAGTGAACTCGATATCACTGTGGCCGTGCAGGATTACAATGATAACTCACCCATATTCAGGGAGACTTCCTATATGTTCACTCTGAGCGAATCAGCACCCGCACTGTCTACAGTTGGAACTGTGTCAGCAGCAGATGCGGACAGCGGTCAGAATGGCAAAGTGTTTTATCGCATGGAGACCAACCATTCAGACTTCGGTAAGTTCTGAATGAAAGTGAACATTGTCCCTTAGACAATGGCCGTTAGGGAAAGTGACTCCTATAGAGCAAACTTGTATAGCAAACGGCGTAATTGAGGTAAAGTGCCATGTAAGAGCTAGGTACCCATTCTCTGCATGGTGAACAAAGAGAGTTTTCGAATACAAGACTCCCTGATGATTACTGGACATTCTCTTTTTGAACTTGCTTGGAAAACTGCACCACATCTTACTACAGAAATCCTGTGCTCTAATCAGTCAACTACCCAGGCAGGTTCATACAGTCAGCAGGAGGCGGCCATGTTGAAATTATCATTCCGATGTCATCTTGTAGGTATCTACCCAAGCACCGGTCAGCTTTACAATGAACACTCATTCCTTTCTCTCGAGCGGCGGCAGCCATTTACAATGCGTGTAGTTGCTAGTGATCGTGGCGATCCCAAACGAAGTGCCACTGTCAATGTACAAATCAACATCGCTGACGTCAATGACAATGCTCCCAAGTTCACCGAGACTTACTTCCGACTGACTGTGCAGGAGAACAGCTTGACTGGCAAATTGGTAAGTACGACTAAATAAGCTATTCACATTGGCTTGGACGCAACACTGATTGAGGGGATAGCGAGATAGCTCAGCGATAGAGGCTGCTGGTAATTGTGTGACCCTGGGTTCAAATCCTGGTCAGGGTGAGCTCCCATTGCAAGTTTGAGCCGCTCACCTCAATCCTAGTTCGAAACAAAACATCACTATAAGGTGAAGGCTCAATATTGACCCACACGCGGTGCTCCATAACGGTGATGTCATAGGAGGAAACAAAAACCGATTTGAGGAGCCTTGTACCTAATATTAGGCGTTATTTAACATAACTTACTAACCTTATTGGGTTAATGTGATTCTCTCAAAGTATTCGGCGCAGGAGGTATATTTTTGAGTTGCTCCTATGTTTTGACTGTAATACGGTCTGTCATTTGCCAGGTGTCATCCATCAGCCTTATATTAGAATATTTTCTCTTTTTCGTGTTACCAATTTCAGTAAGATAACTTAGAAATAATAACAGATAATGGTTAATGCGTTTCATTTGGCATTTTGCATCTTCCACATCTTTCGTCGTCTACTCTGCCTTTCGTATAGAGTTTTATGCGCCTGGCACCGGGACAGTTACTGCCTCCAATCCTAAAAACTCCATTCGGGCTATCCGCTTTACCGAAAAGCGTAAAAAAAGAAAATGAAAAAGTAGAGTTTGACTGGTGTGCAAGAAACCTGTTTCTCGCATAAATAATTTGTCAATAGTAACTGGAATTTTGGTGTGCATGTTGATTGGGTGTCCTTCACTGATAAAAATCCCTATGAAATTGTATCAGATTAAAAAAATCCCCATAGTAACATTTCAAGTGAATAGGTTATCCTCCCCCAACTCTAACTTGAACTACTAGGGTTATGGATGACCTTGACCAGATCATTGCGACCTGTAGTGTGCTTTAGCCTCGTTTCTCATTACACTAGGGAAAGACCGGTGCCATAGTGGGTAGCGCATTCAGGTTGGACCAGGGGACTCGAGTTTCATTTTAATTTCGTCCCTCTTTTTGGGCTTTCTATCTCAAGGGATTCGGATCATGAAGTGCTACCCATTGAGTACAAACTCTATGGGACACAAGCCATGGAAAATCCTGCACACCAGCCATTGACTTAAAGTGATCCCATCCATGTACAACAAGATCTGATCTTATCTTACTAATTCTCTAATATCTCCTTCCCTGCAGGACACACCATGGGTAGGTTGACCAGGCTGATGGTCTCGTTGTACAAACTAATCCCTATTGTAGTATCTACCTGTTCCTAATCTATGTAGCACCAGTTCTTTAGGCCTCAGAAGTCAGTCAGTAGATTTGTTTCCTAGACGAGGACTTCACTCCCTTTTCACACTCCAGTACCTCTCTGTAGGTTGGCTCTGTTTTTGCGACTGATGAGGACAGTGGGGAGAATCAAAGGCTGGTGTACAGTCTTCCATCCAATCCTCCTAACTTCAGGATCAGTGGTAACAAAATCTATATCAAATCTGCTATCGACAGGGAAACTACGCCTAACTTCAACTTCCCTGTCAGCGTTCAGGATTCAGGTAATTTTGAGTGGCCATGTCCAATACTAGACTGTTCAGATTGCTACAGACTCAGCATGTGGGTCAACTTGTCGCATACGATTGAGAATTGGGAATTATCATACCATGATTTCATTGTTATCTCCCCTTGTGTATAATAAAAAAGCAGGCCAATTCAGTAGGTGGTGCTGTAAACTAGAGAATGTTGGATCCAGGGTTCAAGCCCTAGTCATCCCAACCTCCAAGTCGCTGTTAGTATGGTCTCCCATAAGCTCCAACCCTCACAGAACAACCCTCAAGGCTAGGTTTGCAAAATCGAACGACCCAGTGCCCGTGTGGTGCAATAAATAGACACATAAAGAGTAAATGGATGCATAGAATAATAATGAATAAAATAAATAAATCCGATTTTTGACTTTGTAGGTTCGGATGCTCTGACAGCCACAGCACAGGTGGAGATAACAGTGACAGATGTTAATGATAACTCTCCTGTATTCTCTGGTCTCCAAGGTGGGGTAATTCCCGCTAATGTTAATGAGAACAAGGCGAATGGAACGCGTATCATTCAGGTTACGGCCACAGACGCTGACGAGGGAGACAACGGCAGAGTGTCATACTCTGTGGTGGGAGGTGAGTCTACCTTTGATGATTCCACTTAGAAACTCGCATAATGGGCCGTCCACTTGAAGGGGTCACATCTCTGTCAATGGCAACGGATTTTCGGAGTTGTGTTCCTCATTCTTAGAGAGACCTGGCTCCGTATATATTGCAGTAATCACGAGTATGACTTTTTATCAAAACAAATCTCGGGTAAATCGCATGACTATGGCGCAACTAAGCCTCCATGTGAGGTGTGCTATTTGTTCATGCTAGACTGCAGAATCTGAAAACTAAGTGAAGACATATTTTAGTCTGTATTAACCCGTATCAAGCGTATGAAACACATAGATACTTTGCAGAACAGAACTTTTCATCCGCATTAATTAATGTCCAAGTTTTCAACCTTGATAGAAAGCATATAATCATGTTGAGGCTTTGCAAGACAGTTACGTATCGCATCAAAAGAAATATTGACAGATTTAGAAGCCTGGTGCGGTTTGGGCGTGACTGAAATTTATCATCCAGCTTGTCAGCTAGTTTGGCAAAAAGTGCATAGACCCAAGTCCCTCTAGAACTTCTCAATTTCATTTGATAAATTGAGCTTCCTGACAACCAAATCTCAACCAGACCGAGGGTAGGGTAATGTTATCTAACGCTAACATTTGTGCAGAGCATAGTTTAAAAAAAATGCTCCGTGGGAAGAATCGTAGAGATATCACAACTTCGCAGCTGAGAAAGATCGACTCTTAATAGAGTCGAAAGATTTCTTTTCAGTTTTTCTTCTGTGTGAGACGTGCTAGTTTATAGCGGAAGCGTAAACCCAGATTGTACCCATTGTAGACGGGAGATCATTTTTCTCTATTGATCCTGTCAGCGGATGGATAAGAGCTCGGATGACGTTCGATAGAGAGTTACGTCGCTTCTACAACCTCACCGTCAATGCGATGGACCACGGCGTAACACCGCGTGGTACCAACACCACCGTGATGGTGGAGGTCCTGGATGAGAATGAACCTCCGAGATTTATCGCTTCTTATCCACCACTTACCACCGACGAAAACATTCCAATTGGGACGGTGATCGGAAGAGTGCAAGCTTATGACGGAGATCAAGGTCAGAAAGGGGTCATGGTGGAGTTTTGCCTGGGTTTAAAGATAATCTATTGCTAAGAAATCGGTTTCAAGAGTTTCCGCCTTCTCTAGTACAAATTTGATTTACCTCTTTGGTATGCTGAGATTATCCCATAGAGTTATTCGTCCCTTGGGTTAGGGAGTTCACTGATATTGACACTAGGCCCATTCCGATGAGAGTAATCTACAACATAGCCTCTGGTTCCTTGCTACCCTCTACAAATAAAACATTTCCGGGAAAATTTAGCTTTGAATCGGGATTTTAATCAAATTTGGCTGGTATACTAAACTTGAGGGTGGGTATTTCATAGCTCGTTGCACACAAGCATAAGGTTTTAGTTAAAGCTTATAACTTATCGCATTGAAATACTAGGCAAAGCGATTTTTTAGTCGCTTGAATTGAGATGCGACTCATGTCAGTTTGATCACTACTTGGAGTTATCCTCTATCAGAATAGCAAAACAGACTGACTGAATTTGAGGGATGAATCCTCACTTGTCTACTGTCTCATTGTAGGTGAAAATGGAATGGTTCACTATACCATTCAAGACAGCAACCCTGATAATGTCTTCGATGTGAATATGACTTCAGGAGAGATTTTTGCCGCTCTGCCCGTAGACTACGAGACAACTCCATTCCATTGGATATTAATCAAGGCTTCAGACAGTGGTGAAAACAATCAGCAAGGAACTAATATTAATGTCACTGTAAGTGTATACTAAGAGAGGCATTGTGGCTGGGTGTTTAAAACGCTCATCACTGGCGCGGAAGGTCCTGGGCTTGAATACAGTTTGTGCAACGAGCTTTCTTAAAAGCTCTCTCTGCTCACCCAGTGGGGAATGGATACCTCAGTTACATCATTGCCGGTACAAATTGGCTCTCTAGCAGCCACTTCTCCGCACGGTCATTGGCCAAGGGCCAACCTTTACCTTAACTTCAGTGTGTATTTCATATTAGTTTAAAACATCAAAAAAGATATTATGTAACAGTAGATGCCTTTGGATTCTGGGTAAAACGATTGAACAGTACACAACCCAGTAAAGTTATTCATTGTCTCATTACATTATGCTGGCAGTATGCACTTTGGTCATGGTTTCCATGAAGCGATGATTATCTATTCATTTTGCAACTGTTGCTATGTTTCCCAGATAACCGTAGTGGACAAAAATGACAATGTGCCAGATTTTCTAACGGACCCAACCTGGATAAACATCGAGGAGAATGCCAAAGTCGGAGAAATCATTGGTGAGCCATGATCCTGCCAATAAGCCATTGTTTGGTTAGACATTTTGATTTATCGTTTGTGTAATTAATCACGAGGGTCAATGATCTGTGGGGTTAGTTACCATGCCAACTAGCACGGCATAAGTTCCAGTCCCGCTTTTTCCGCTCATTACAACAAAGATAATGATGATAATAATAATAATATGTATAATTTTTTGCGGGCATTTGGCCATCCTATATAATGGACTTTTTAAGCTTGAAGCTTGTTGGAGCAGTAGGAGCTAGACTTAATGCGAGGAGCTCATACTCATAATAGGAGCCTACCATGTTCGGGATTGCAACCTCAGCTCTCATGGCTGCTAACCCAAGCGCTCTAGAACGGAGCTATGCCACCAGCCTTCAACTCTTCTCTCAATTACATGCCACTGTCGAGTTAATCTACTAGTTTTTGACAACTTATATATTTTGTTCTTTCATCCTCCATCAGGTGTTGGTTAGTAGCTTATGTGAAACCTCCGCCAATTCTCTCTACGTGCCCTGTCTCCTCTCACTCACGTTGGTATTGGAAGGAAAGAATTTTACTTGGCAACTTAGGTCATTTATTTCGGTGGAAGGAAGTGCCACGAGACACGTTAAGAATGGGCCCGCTAATTTACACAATAAAAAGAGTCACTTCATTTTTCAACGTGATGAATTAACAATGCATTCACATATTTCCCTTCACCACCCGATGATTGATCGACCGACTTAATGCCTCAGTTTCTCTCGTAAATCAACCATAATAAGTCGTCCAATACTTTGGTCACGTATTAGCGCATAGAATTTATTGGCACTGAGAATTACAATGGCCCCGGACAGCTGACCAAGGAAGACTGCATCTGCTTCTGAATTCCTCGTGTCAGTTAGGTAGCTTGGATAGTGGGATAGCTCAATGGCTAGAGCTCTTGGCTCAAGGTTCAAGTCCTAGCCATGCTGAGCATGAGCTTTTGACATAACTCCTAGCTCCTAATGCTCCAAACAGCCTCAGGCCTAAGAGGTTCAATAAATAGAATGGCCAAGTTCCGAAATAGGAAAAATAGCTTGGTTAGTGGGATATCTCAGTGCCTCGAGGACTCGGACCAAGATATAAAGATCCCGAGTTCATGGTGGTATGAGGGTGCACTTCTCGCGGAATTTCCAATTCTTACCGCTCCAAAACAGATCTCCAGATGAAGGGGTTCTTAAAGAGGGTGGACCGACACCAGAAGTAAAATGTGTCACCTACTTAATTAAAAGTTGACTCAAACCGAACTACAACAAGCATCCTAGTCTGGACTGTATTTACATTTCTTAAGCCAGTCGGGAACATCATCCTTACTTTCTATTGGTTACAGGTCAAGTGACAGCGGTGGATGCGGATTCGGGGCCTAATGGCGAGGTCTACTATAAAATTGAGTCTCAGTACCCACAGGTGCCAGCTGATATGTTCAGCATCAACCCACAGGGGCAAATCAGCACGGCTAAAAGTATCGATTATGAGATTACGTCTGGTGTGCTCCTAGTCATCAGTGCTACGGGTTAGTAGTTTTTAATTCCAGTCAGAAATAGGGACTGGGTTGGCTTGGGGGGGGGAACGGTGACTTAGTGAGTAGCGCATTCAGTTTTGGACCGGGTGACATGGGTTCGGTGTCAAGTGTCGTATCACTTTGTGCTGTCTCCTTCGCTGGATTCATATTTTAGGGTTTAATAAACAAAGCTCACCCATAGAATACCTGTTCTATGAGGTAAGCCATGAACCATTCCGGAAACAGCCATCCGTTAGTGAAGCTATCCACATGAAATAAGATGATTGAGAAAACTGTATACACTGAAGAAAACTTGATACCATAGAGTTATCCTCTATAGTTAGGAGGATAACTCTATGCTTCATACATGCCACCCGCGTGTTACTGTTTCAAGATCATGCGTCACACATGACATGACGTAATTGCTGATGCCATTGGCTAGCTCTCACCTCCTGTAGTTGAGCTGCGGTTACTGTGGACTAGAATGAATGAGAGATTCTTGTGGTTGCAGATAAGGCGGTGAATACCTCGGAGAGACTTCACAGCACCATGACTGTGGTGGTAGCTATCGAGGATAAGAATGATAACTATCCCGTGTTCCACTCAAGAGATCATGTGACGGTGGCTGAGGATGAGATGATTGGCTATCCTCTGCTGTTGGTGGCAGCGACGGATGCTGACCGAAATAATTCCATCAGATACACCATTGTCTCCGGGGACCCGACAGAACGATTTTCCCTTGGCAGGGATACTGGTAAGTTCCGCGTCTGGCTCTAAATGCTGGAGCGCTGCTGGGATTGAGCTCTGATCATGCTGGGCTCCCATGTGAGTGTGAACTCCTCAAATCACTTCTGATCACAGAGTTAGATTTGTCCTCTTATGCTCCTGACTCCTAGAGCTCCAGAACAAGCCCCGAGCATCGGAGGCCGAGTGCTCGCGTAGAGTAAAATTTTTCAGATCTCAATGCGTTTTGTTATGTCTAAGTAAATTTGGAGAGTTGGCAAAATAGACCAGAGTGATCACATGACCCCCACATGATCATATCCGGGTGTAGCAGATGTTTCCCCGTGACTTTTCTCCTGCTGTAATGGGTCTATACTTACCCAGGCATACTTCCACCGTACCCAGGCATACTTCCACCGTACCCATGCATACTTCCACCGTACCCAGGCATACTTCCACCGTACCCAGGCATACTTCCACCGTACCCAGGCATACTTCCACCGTGTCCCATCTAAACGTATGGTAATTACACCTTTTATTGCCATGGGGACCAAGACCATCCGTTCAGTCTTGTAGCTCGTGCTTCACACTGAATCAGTGGGTGCAGTGGTAGAATGAAGCTGGCCCTGGATATAGTCGGCTTCCACTATGCCAACCTTGCCTAGGCGGCAACTTCGACCCTAACCTAACTGTGATGTATAAATTGGCTCTCGATCCCTCACTGTCTGGATATTGGCTGTGGTTTGATTTTGTATATATTTTTTAGGCGAGCTGATGTTGAATGGACTGTTGGATAGGGAGACCATGTCACAGTACGTTCTCACAGTAAATGCAACGGATACAGGAAATCCACCGAAGCGAACGGCTCAGAATATTACCATCACAGTCAGTGATGTTAATGATAATCCACCCAGATTCCTTAACCGAACGTACACTGCCAACGTGTCAGAGGCTGCTCCGCCCCTACATGAGGTCAGTAAACTAATAGTGCATTTGATATGGAAATTTCATTTTACATGGATTAGACCATATGTCTTCTTACATTAAGATCCATGAAAATTTAGTCAAACAAAATCAGGTGCCAGAATCAGAGACCAGTAATCAGTTTAGGTCGAAAGAGGACAGTCAAACAATGCAATGGGTGGGCTTCCTCTTTTAATGTCATCATCCGTGGTGCCCAATGGAGGTGAAAGACAAAGCCGCGCCTGGATCGCGAATTGTAGGACCTCTAGTCCTGAAGACCAGTGTGCTATCCAATACGCTTCAGCTGTCCGCGTACTGACTTAAACTTATTTATAGAACTTAACTTCGGTTAAATAAAGATGTGCTTTCATAGGTACAAAGAGTGGAGGCTGTTGATTTGGACGAAGGCCTGAACTCCAGACTGGTTTACCTGATTCCTGATGGCCTAGCCGATCACATGTTCATCATTGATAGCACTGGCATGATCAAGACTAATGGCCTCTTGGATCGGGAGAATAAGAGCATTTACAGCTTCTCTGGTAAGTAGTTATCATGGCCGTCGGCTACCATATAGGATTGCCCAGATTATTAAGTTCATTCTCTCTAATGTGATCACTCAGTCATCCTAGCTACCAGCCTGACAAGACAGAAAAATATGTGCGCTTTGTTAACATAGAACCTGTCAGGATACAATTTGAGTGACATTTTCAACCAAGCACCAGAGTTGTCGCCCAACCTTCTTGTTGAATTGTAAGAATAAAACCATTATCTGAGCTGCTGGTCGTCTATAAAAGTTTTTGAAGCTGGTATTCTCGTCAATAGGTAATTGTCATCAGCAACAAGACCCAGGACGGGAACCTAAAGTCTTCCACTCGGAGGAATTTTGTTGTATAATTTTATTGCACGGTGGCGTAATAGACATGATCGTTGCACCAGGTATGTCAGAGTAGCCGATAGTTTAACCGCCATTATTTTCTGCAGTTTATGTCAAGGACAGCGCGTTTCCGTCTTTATACGATTGGTGTACGGTCACGGTGCATGTGGACGATGAGAATGACCACACGCCATATTTCCTCCATCGGGAGTTCTTCCAGACAGTTCCCGAGAATCTACCAAACAGAAATACTTCCATCTTTCAAGTGGTCGCCCAGGATAATGATATAAATGAGAATGCAAGGATTTCCTACTCTATCACCAGTATGTATACACCCTACCATATATAATATGTATAATGTATACACTAATGCATATAATAGGTATCATAAGTCATAAACGTATAATAGGTATAATACTCAATAATACTAATATATACGATATGTATTATATGTTGAATCGAAAAAATGTATATCAATGCATACAGTAATACATATAAGTCATAGACATATAATATATATAATGAATTCGATATTATTTTATCATAGGTAACATGTTTCTGCATGTATATTCTATTTTTATGTCTGATCTCGCCACACTCGTGTTCATCGATTCGCTGTGACTGTGATGACATAGAAGTGCGGAGCTATTGCATCATATGTTCAGTTCCGTCGCATTTCTTGAAATCACGATTGCAGTAGAATCATAACGCGTTGATCAGGCTTCACAATTGACTTCCCGCCTGTCACTGAATGAATGTCCCGCTTGAAATGCGCTGTTCCGTTTTCATGAATGTTACCAAACACGGTGTCGCTCATCGCTCATTCACCGTTTGTCTAGACGTTCTCACCCAAGTTACTGAGGTCTCTCCCGCCATGGAGGCTCCCGCCGGTAACCTTCCATCCCTACGCTCTGATTGGCTGATTTAGTTGTCGCTGTCTTCCTCGCATCTTGCATGATCCCCGCCATGATTAGTAGCTGTCTAGTTTTTGCGGACTGTGGTCCTTATTTCGCACGCCGCTCCGTCTATTCTCTGTGTAAATAAAATGAAATCTCGCATGATTGCCATCTCTCTGTTGTGATTCCAGTGTTTCAGTCTTCAGTAGCTCGTACGGGGTCATGTAGGGATCGGATCACGGGGTGGTATCCTGGCATAATTCAATGGTTGATGGCACTAACCATATTTGAGCGTATTCATTTATATGTCATGCAATTATGGTGCTTGCCTGCTGCATGAATTGCCTGTAAAACCCCATCTGAAATTTATCAAAGCTCTTTGGGCGGTTTACTTATTTTAAAAATTATTAACTCCACTGGCTGCCCACTCAGATGAACCATTGTACTCATTATTCTTTTCTCGAATTATTATCCTTATTGCCAGACTCACAATTATTACCATGCTCTGTAGATGGTAATGAAGCCAACAGATTCAGCATCGACCCCGTGACTGGTAATATTTATGCGGTACCACTAAATCGTGAAGACCAGGAAAGATACACACTCACCATACAGGCAGCAGACCATGGCGTACCGAGCCGCAAAAACCAAACGAGAGTCATCATAACGGTAAGATCCGTTCATACTATCAACGCAATGAAAGTCCACTTCTTTTCGTTACTAAACACAGCTTACAAGTTTTTCCTGGTTAGGCACAAAAAGGAAATTTTATAGACAAACTAACTGATGGATATGGATTATGTTAATGGTCATTCATTAGGTGCATTTTCGTGCCCACAACCGAAATTTCAGGAAAATTTTCGGTCGCGAGCGCCTACTTTCGGTCGCGGAATTCTGTTCGTGTGCTTCGGTCGCGGACCGCGACTGAAAATAAAAGATGCTTTTTTGGATCGCGCTTTTCGGTCACGCTCTTGCGCAGTTTAGCAGATTTCGGTCGGGACAAACCCGAGCACGCGAATGCACCTATTATACTATTCAAATAACGCAAATTAATGCGCTAGTCGCCATCACCGTCTCCTGACGGCAGTCATGGTAAGCGGTGCCGCTTTGCCTTGTTCACCGTAGTCCTGTTTGTTTACCACAGGACTAGGTGTGAGAACGTTATGATGTATTCATCGTTATGGAGAACTCACCCGGTTAGATACTTGTTTTTCACAAGTTATGGATTAGTGTGGAGCACCGCGAGCGGGTTACGTGGATGACATTATTAAGGCGAAAGCCTGGTTTTCAAAATGGTCCATGACACAAAATAGAGCAGTAGTGCAAATTCATGAATCAAAAACCGACATGAGAGATAGTCCAGTGAGACCAATGGTCCTATATCAGTATTAATTCTGCACCTCACATTGGAACTTGTTTTTGTTTTGCGCGAGGATTAATATGAGGGGCTTACATTGATAACGGAAACTTGCCATAACCAAGATTCGAACCATGGTTCTCATGAATGCAAGCCCAGCGCTCTGCCACTGGTTTATTCTGCTATCCCGTAGGGCTCTACCACGGGTCTGTCCTGCTCTTCCATAGGGCTCTACCACTAGTCTAACCCACTCTCCCATAGTGCTTTGCCACTGGTCTATCCCGCTCTTCCATAGGGCTCTACCACTGGTCTATACCACTATACATAATTTTCTGTTGAAGGTTTCCGACACGAATGACAATGATCCATACTTCACTAATGCGAATGCAGGAGGTAGCTATCAAAAGTCTCTAAATGAAACCGTGGCACCGGGTACGCAGGTCCTCACTGTGAGTGCAAGTGACCCCGACAAGGGAAACAACTCGAAGATAACCTACTACATTAGTAGTAATGGCACGGATGGCAAGTTCACAATTGATATGGACACCGGAGTTATAAGAACATCACAGACAGGGTATGACTTAGTTAATAGGTTGTATGAGGTGTATAGAAAGTTTAGTCCGTTATCAAATCCAGATACATTC
>Ga0224511_10000970_pt1 | contig 16044 bp, 13 predicted proteins | sample SF_May12_sed_USG_2_FD_169988 | JGI IMG/M metagenome (GOLD analysis project Ga0224511, IMG submission 169988) | Sediment microbial communities from San Francisco Bay, California, United States - SF_May12_sed_USGS_8_1 | ecosystem: Environmental > Aquatic > Marine > Sediment | place: USA...
GTTGATGATCACACTTGCCTAAGGCAGTAATGTTTTCATACCTCTGGAGGGAGTAACTCAGCTATTTTTATAAGCTGCCTAGTAGGACCCGTTTACTAGTAACAGTAAAGAAAGACCGCACGCCGGTCTTCGCTTGACACAAATCCAAAAGTCACACCAATGGTCACGGTGAGGTGGGCCACAGTTTCGTCAGACCGCGGTAGAGATTGCTCCATAATTTCAGCTCTTCAGACTGTCTTGATGCATAAATTATGGTGGACCAATTATTTATTCGCAATATTTCGCACGCGCTCAGCTCCGGCCTGCCGGTAGGTAACCCACTACTAATCAGCGCCATTGCGGTACTACCGGGTGACGGCTCAAGTTTGACAAAACCACAAACTCTTGTCTTTTGGTCAATCAATCAAGTGACTGCTCATTAGCATTTCACTGGCTGGGTGAGGTATTTCCCAACTAGTCTCTTCCTGGTTTGCAGCCGGGTTTGCAGTTTGTGGAAACCTGGACCGATGACCTATTTAAAAATGTGCTGGTGTTTTAGGGGCAGTGGGGCTACTGGCCGGTATTCGTACAGTTTATTATATGACATTACATTAACATTTATTGTTGGTTTCAAAGACTAATTTAATTCCTTAGCTCTAATACACCAGCTATGCCAGCATCGCCTATCGCAAGCAACTACCCCCTCAACGAACAGTGGGCACCATTTGCAGTGTATGGCACGAGAGCACCCCTTCGAAGGAAACTACGGGGCCAGCACAAACATGCAAAGCAAAACGCTATGAAAACGAACAGTGGGAAAGGCCAAACGGCGCACGCGCGGCCTTTGCTTGAGCCCGTGGGTTTTAGCCAATTGGTTCTAGTCCTTGACCTCTTACTCAGACTGTTGTTACCACCATCTGTCAGTAGCAACGTCACTGCATTCCTACAGCTATCAACTACCTCTAGTGGAGAAGGCTGCTGGCTGAATTTGCAAATTCAGCGCTCGCGAAGAATGATTTACGCGAACTTCACAACAACCGCTGACTGGCTCACACCGAAGTTGGTCCTACTTCGAGCAAGCATGTACTAACGGCACATCTACTTAATGTCGCGATGTGCTGGATCTATCCGCTCGTGTGCCGCCCCTAGGGTAGCGTAATCCGTTTTCTTAGCCACTCCGTACATCGGACATTGGGGCACCCGCCGCTGTAGCCAGGTACGTTCTGCGAAAGGCTTAGCATTGGCTGGTTCTGGCACCCCTGTAGAACTAGACCCCTTCTCAGAAACTAACTACGTTACGTTTCCTTTGAAGGGGTGATCATACATTGCGTAGACATGATTGACTGAGATTGACTTACGTGCAGAGGATGGACTGGTCTTCTCGATCTACAAAACAAAAGAAAACTAGTCAAGCAACTGGCAGTCTAAGACACGTCAGGGGACATAGTACGCAATCAACTTCATCGAATATTAGCCATGAACTTTTGTTGAAAGGATTTCATTTGAATGGAGTCAAATGGGCTGGCCATGCCGGCATTGTTCTTAAAAATTCCTATCCTTTCTGTCTAGGTAGCAGACAATACTAGGAGTGAACCTATAGAACTATGTAGGATATGCCCATCAATATTAACTGATAGAGTGGCTACACTATGTGCTGCCAAGTGCATAGCATATGATGACTCAAATTGCAACTGGCATGGATAGATAAGATTTCAATTGGCAATAACAATTCTGAGCAATTATCATCACAGATAGGTCTACCTCTGCTGGGTTCGGTAGTAATATTTTAGTAATATTCCTAACCATTAAGTAATGATGAGTACTAAATAAAAGCTTCTTTGGCAGTAATTTTGTTGAATGTGCTCTGCAGTCTGCAATCACACTATACCTGTAAGCATGTTTCTGTATGCTGTATCAGCGATGGCGTAAACGTGGGGAGGCACTTCATGTCTCTTCTTTCCCTTGTACAACTCTACCACTTTCTCGGAGTAAATAGGTAGTCTCTTATAGGGGTTGACCACCACACAGAAAAGGCCGGAGTACGTCTACAAAATATTGCTCGGATTCAACCTAGGAAAATGCGGGCATAGGCTGACACTGAGCTTCCAGTGGCTCTTAGTTTGTGGTTTGACGGGCAGTGACTACTGTGTGTGGCAAGTCAATAAATCGGACACAAACTTACGTAGATCATTCCTCCGAAATATCTCTGTCTCAGGTTGAACAGGACCGATGCCTCATTCAAGCAAGTGAGTTCCGCCATGTCCTCAACTTTTGAGAACTTGGGGGGATTCATCTTCTGAACATCATCCTTGTAGACTCGCATCTGTTTTCCAGTATCCTGAATCTCCACAATGTACTCGTCATTTTTCTCCCCTTTGATGCTAGCAGCAACAAAGCCATGCTCCTCTGAAGGTACCCAGACGAGCTTCTTAGATGCCCAGTCAGCCTGTTTAGCGGGATCTGTCACCAAAGATCTGTCAAGCTGTAGATATTTCAGCTCCTCCTGAGTCAAATTCGGTTCCGCCATTTTGACCGACTTCAGCTATACGAAATACAGGACAGTCGTTAACGCTATCAGTCCAACGCTTCTGATGGGTTCAGAAGACGTCTTGTCAGTTTGACAACACACTCGAGAATATCCTCGGTTTGTATGTTCGTAGTTATACCACGCCCCAAATAGTTTTCAAATGAGAAATATTGGCATGGGATCAACTGTGTCAAAAAACTCACCGGTTTCTCCAAAATCAGTTTTCAATGTGGAACCTTAGTCACGTGACGGTTGCAGGCCCCGCCTATTTGTATGGTGAACGACGGGGATTACAGCAAACGTGACGTAAAGAGTCGTGGATCCGAGCCGGTACTGTTTAGGGTTTCTAGAAACCTGCTGTTCGGCAAGTGTCGCGTAAGGACCACCAAATAAGGTAGTCGTCACGCTTCAGTAAATAAACAAGACAGAGTAGACAACTCCTAATTATATGGGACAATTTCTAGTCGTGAGTCAACTATTGCGGAGACATCATGCACAGTACCTGGCTCAGTACATTTCAAAGTTTCCACCAATTTGTCAAGCCCCAACCATTCATTACTTATTTGAAGAATAGACACTAGTAACAAATTACAAGTGTCTGCAATAAATATCAGGTACAGTAACCACCGCAAAGGGCCCCCAAGACTTTTGTTTGAACAGTGACATTCCTTAATGTCACTGGCTTGAAGCATCCCAATGCTAGTAATCGAGGACCAGTTCCACAATGGTGCTAATACGGTGTTACCCGATGGTTATGATTCAAATACATGCTTTGCACTGTTTCATTCATTGCATTTTTATTTTTGGACTAACAGATCGTCCCTTTCAAATGGCTTTGTTTATGAAAATAAGCATGGAAATTAGGGGTTTGGGGACAAAATGTACACGTACATAATTTTGTACAACAATGAGCAAATCATCGAACCCAGTTGGGTAAAGAGCTAGCAGTCGCATTAGCTCTAGAAAATCGTACGCAATGAATAACATTGCTGTGCCTACATGTACATTCAGAATGTCGGAGTAAACATAGTATAATCAATAAACGAATCTGTCCTGGTAGAAGTAGAAGTAAACTCTTTACACAATGGTTATGATGGTCCATAAGGAATCAACTGTACAGCAACTGAGATTCAGGCTTTATCAAGTGAAAGTCAGCTTCTTATTCTACGAAAGAAAAATGGATCATGTATGGATGGCTGCACGACCAGCATAGCCCGAACTTTGTCTGACGGCAAAAGGTAATCATGCCCTTATATGGGAACCCCAGAGCTGGCAAGAATGCGGATGGTACACTCAATGACTTCACTTTACTCTATCTTTACACCAAGTCGGGCGAACCTGTGACAGATGGTGATATATTGTTTCTGAGGAAATCAGAGCGTGACATTTGGGTAACAACCTTAAGTGTACCTGGCTACGATGGTTAATTGTGAAACGAGATTCCTACCTGTATACCACACGCAAGACAGCATAACAAAAATTCCATGAACAGAGATAGTTTACGGTATGAGAACACAACTTCATAAAAGCTGATGCAGTACAATATAACGTAAAGCAACCAGTGACATAGACATACCTTATGCTTGCTACACAACATAGAGTAGTTCTCATCATTCAACTCGCATCCTACAAGCAGACACAGGAAGAGAGATAGACATGGCAGAGGAAATGAGTGGCGGGGATATGCGAGTCTGCATTATTATTAGGCGGAATATAACCCACGCATATACAGTTACATTCAAGAGGGGGTAACGAGACAAAACAGGCTCTGTCAGTGTAGGTCAAATCAACCCGATGTACACCGCCTAAACTGTGCTTCGTTCCGCTGACACTGGACCATGGCGCAATGACAAATAAAAGTGCTGACACAGAAAATTCTTAACACTGATGACAGTTTTGGGTGTATTACAGTATCGCAGTGTCTAAGGGCGCATTAGACATGCCATCATGCAGACGCATATTAAGGCGAATGCTTGAGTTAGGGTTGACCCATGGAAGGTCGATAGCATATCCTTGTGACACAGACTGGTAGCGAAGATATATTTCAATATAGAGAAAGCTAAAAACGTCAAAATGGAAATGGGCAGGTCACGCAGCAAGAGCCAAAGGCAACTGGACAATGGAGATAATGAAATGGAATCCGGTAGGTAAAAGAAAAAGGGGCAGACCAAAAGCACACTGGGCACCGGACTTGGTGAAACAAGGTGGTAACAGCTGGGTGGAAGTGGCAGAGGACAGAGATTCATGGTCAAGCAAGAGGGAGGTCTTCATCCAACAGTGAAACAGAGATGGCTGATAATTATGGTAATAGAGAAACTAAATTTGAGGCTTACTAGTGGTTCTGGCATCACCCGGCTTACCTGCTGACATACTGCAATGAACATGGTATCTTTGAGAGCAGCCTTTGAAGTAACAGCCAAGACCGGCTCCGCCTTTTTTACATCCGGTGCACACCTATAGAAGGCATTATAATCACCAAAATAGCACAAATTGCATTGTAGCGGGGCTATTCTAAATAAAATAAAATAATACTGAGCTTGACATACCGTGGGTAAAGTAGCCATCAGTGCATCATGTACTCCGTACAGCTTCCCGTTGAGCATGTGCACCCCGGGAGCCCATATAATACACATCTCATGGAACCAGACTTCATTACAAGGGGTAGAGTTCGACCCCTCACTAAGATTCCGACGTCGCTGCTGTTCGGACGACTTTTTATGTGATATGTTTCTAGCTACTAAAGGCTGACCTACAACCAGTGCAGTATCATCGGAAATATGTCAGAAAATTCTAACCACGAGCAGATAACTCCATATAGGAGACTAATCGGTGTCTCAATGCTGAAAACCATGAATAGTGTGAGGTAGAATATCAGGTGAAGCTACAGTTTGATTCACTGGACGTCTATTCAAAATGGTATTCACTGAAACACAGAAACTATTGTGCATTTCATAACGAAGTTTTACTAACCAGGTTGAATGTTGTATCCTCCGAACAGATCACCCATGCTGTTGAAGTTTGAAATATGCTGACAAAAGACACAGCGCCAGGGAGCAGTGGATGTTGGTAGATGCGGTTCAGTGTCAACTTTTGGACTTACGCTGGGTGATTTGAGTTTATTTGTAGATGGTCGAGTGTCTATTGGCATTAATTTATTTGTGACTTGACTTTTGGATTTACGATTTTGTTTAGTTTGTAATTTCACGTACGCTTCAGTGAAGGGCAGTGGCGTACTGTCAGTAGCAGTTTCATTGGGACTAGAGGTGATTGCAGCAGGATTATATGGAGCTTTGGCTGGGGTGCTATCCCCTGTTGATTTGGCGACTGCGCTGTAAGAGTCTGAACGCGGTCGCCCGTCTTTCGTCTTTTTATTACGCGAGCCAAATGGTCGGCCTCGCTTTCGTTTGCCCGTGTCCGGATCCGCACCCTCACTGCTGATCACTGTCATCAAAGCTTTCTGCATTTCACTGACACTAGCTTTCGGTTTTTTGGGAGGCGACACTTCAACGGCATTTGATTTCGCCGGCAAACGAGAAATGACAGCTTCACTGCTAAACACAGCTCCATCGTCATTTTCTGCATGCTCTTTAATAAGCTTTGGGGTTTTCTCTGTGTGTGATGCAGAGTCTTTCCTATCCTTATGTACCGAAGACCCCTTTTCCTTTTTACTCATAGATGGCCGGCGTTCCTTCTTTGTTTTGGATTCCTTGATTGGTTCAAACACTGGCGTACCAAGCATAAGCTGCTGCTGCTCTTTAGCGACAGCAAGCTTTGCTGCTTCACGAAGACGCACCATTTCTTTGGTAGGACGGCCACGTTTCTTCGGTGGCTTGTAAGTGTCAGCACTGTTTGAGACTATTGTAGGTTTGGATAGAGTTTCTGATATGTGATGCTGTTTTCGCTTGCGTGGCGGCAGCCGAGACTCATCATTTATAGAACTTGAGAAGCTATTAGACAGAGAATTGCTGCCATGGGAATCCTTCAATGCCGACAAATGAGTATTCTCATCTTCTACTAAACGTGACTGACTCGACTTATTCGAATCAAAGCTATCGCCCATTCCCGACAGTTTGGGACTCTTCATCTTAACAGAGTCAGCGTCTTCTGAAGAGATGTCAGCTACATTGCCGTTATCCTGAGACTCCTCATCCATCGGTATTGATTTACTAATTGAATCATCAGGTTCCTGATCAGAGAGCAGTTCCTGTGATTCTTCACTGACATCATCGTCTTGACAATCAGTCTTGGATTTAGAATCATGCGGAGTAGACTCTTGCGCATTTTCATTAACGGGTTTAGACAAGTCGTTCTCTTCTCCAAGGGGCTTACTTGACGTCATGCGGATTGTTGTATCTGGAGGAGTGGAAACAGCGGACATTGAAGGTGATAATAAGGGTGTTGTCGTACTCGTGGTTATGGCAGCACTGGTGGTTATGGCAGTACTCGTGGTAACAGCAGTACTCGTTGCACCAGCACTACTGACATGTGACTGCGCTGGCGACACAGAGGTTGGCGCTTGACTGTGAGGCGAAAGCTTTTCCGAAACAGGCGGTCTGATTGGAGGATTTGTAGTCAATAACATGGAATTATTCTGCATCGGCCGCTGCATGCCACCCGTCTGCATCTGTCGCTGTTGCATTGGCTGGTGAGAATGGGTCCGCGGTTGATAGCCGGGTGAGATTGGTATGTGACTGGCCGGGACTGTCAGCTCGTGATTATGGTTAGCCATTCGATCAGCGGGAGAATTCACAGCAGAAAGTCGCTCTATAGAGCCTCGCGGATCCAACCCATCATGGGGCATTACAGGCATTGATTGCGGACTGTTATAGTACTGTTGCTGTTGTTGGGGATGGACTTGTTGGTTTGTATGATAGGTGTAGCCAGCGTTCGGTGGTATGTGTGGCGATGGCATAGGTCTATCAGGTACGGAATGGGTGCTCCCTACAACAGTTTATCCGCATGAGAAACATACCAATGGAATCATTACTACATTGACAGAGGTGAGAGGGAGAGAGACAAGTTCTCGAAACGATTTTCCAGTTGACAGAAACATCCTTCGACTAGAATCAAAGTTTACTGTTGATTTAGTAATGAGTTAGTTGGGTATAACAAAAAGAACATTAGAGTAAAACAAATTGAGCTTACCCGCTGGTGAGTTGAGTGATGCGGCAGCAGGGCTGTGCCCTGTTCGCACACTCAGAGGGGGCACAGGACTGTAGTTATTGGCCATTTGCGGCGGTACTGGTCCCCGATGATAGCCCATACCTTGCTGCAAGCATAATGGAAGTTATTCAACATTTTGGACCTGCGCTACTGTCACCAAACCTGACCATGGCGTTATCGAGTCCATCAATAACTTTCTATATTCTGACAAACCAAACTTAAAGTCATTTATATACAAGTGCGGTTCATGCATAACTCATGCGTCGGATTGGCACTCTTTTGTCACAAGCTGTTCTTCTCATACTCAAAGGTTAACATTATGTGAAGAACACTACCCACAACTAGAATGAGAACAGTTTTTACCTGTGCAGTCATGTTGTATATGGAATCTGCTATATGCTGTGGATTGCTCAGTCGACTATTCTGTAGGGCAGCATTGTGATATGCTGCCGCTTGGTTAGCATAAGAGAGCATCGCCTGCGGACTGTACTGTTGCATATAGTTATGGTTATAGTATTGACTGTTAGGGCCTCCAGGAGCACCCTGCAAATGGAGACAGGAGTTAGACCTCACTCTCCATGACAACAGGTGCAGAAATACTGGTGAATGATTACCACAAGCACAAACATTAATGAAAATAAACCCTTAGCTAGGGTTGTAAGAGCATTGCCATCTTATCAATCGTGAGAGCCCAAGTCATCTGAGGGCACTTACCGGTTGCATGGAGCAAGGATCAGGCTGGAAAGAAGGGACTCCATCAGGACCAATGGAATACTCCCTGTATGGGCGGGACATGTCTGTAATGAGGATAAATTACTGATTATACACAAGACCCTTTATTGAGTGCAGAAACTCGGCGAATGCATGCGAGTGACTTCTGGTTATACTCCTTGTGTCCTTCGCAAGCTCGTGATGTCATGGATAGTGATTCCCGACCACCATATAGACATTGATTGCGCCTTGTTCTTCATACAGCAGCTCACAGAAAAGGCGGGCTTACCTTGTCCATAGTACATTGCTGGATATGCTCCATTATGCTGAGCGGGGAATCCTGTTTTTCCTGGCTCTGTCCCTGAAAATACAAGTACAAATTATACACTCGGAAAATCTTCTGTAATGCACATTTTCCAATGGGGGTGATAATGACAAACCTAAACTTTTACGGGTTTATATTATGTTTTACCTTGAGGAAAACCCCGGTTTGCCATAGATGCGAAGATGGCCTTGCCACACAGCTCACATGATCTTCTGATTCAAACTCTTGTGCGACCACTCTACGGAACTCACTGTAAGAGAGGGAGGGCAAATATTTACAGCGAATACTCGTATTATAATTTTTTTGCAGTAATTAGCTGTTCCCAGTGCTCGGTTATTTGGCTCATAATGACACTGTGTCCCTTAAGAAAGTCAAAACAGACCTAGCTATAGTTTAACAAGGCGATAAGACAATGATATAGAAGGCAGTCTGAAAACCACATGATTGGAATTCCAAACCTAGAAAAGATCACAGGTTCAATTTGTTTAGGTAATAATTAGTGGAAATAATTGCAAATACATGATGGTCAGCTGGTGTGATATTTTATGTCGTTCTGGTGATCACATTCTCATTTTTTTTCAAGAAATTTTGCAGAGAGACAAAACCAGGGAAAAGTGGCAGCTCCATAGTATTATCGGTGGTGGGTCAAGCTCCACAATGCTATCGGCGGTGGGTGCGATCAGCATTTCATTGGAACACATCATTTTTAGTACGAATCGGTTGCTCACACAGTCTTTTGGTTATGTTAAAAGTGCTAGTAAAAAACTATGTATATATACACACCAGTTTTTACGGGAGTGCATGAAAATTCAGAATAAGGTGAACAAGACAGTAACAGAACTCTGTACAACCGGAAAAAATTCAGTACTTTGAGTAGATTCAATTGTATTTTAAACGCCAACTTGTGCCGGCATTAGTGGTGGCAATACTACTAACTATTTTTAACATGACCTTTTCGAGTGACACATATATGTAGCAAGAAGTAGCTACTCATTTAGCAAATAAATTCAGACAGTTATGGTATGGCACTGGACTGGTCAGACTTTGGCATCCCATTGACGCGCTCATTCAGCAGTTGAACTATGAAGCGCCAGAACGTCAGTTATCTTTAAAATACTAAAGACTAGGAGTAGGACCAGGGGTCTATTCAATCAGCCATTTACTGATTTAGTGATTTACTTACAACCACATTGACATTCATTCACTGAGTCACCGAGTCTGACATGACTCTGACTAAGAGTGATATTGAGTATATAGTAACATACAAACTTAAACATCACAAGTTACAACAAGTACAACACAACAGAGTGTAACAGAGTAGTCAAAGTCAAGTGCATTATTGGACTGAGGGTGAGTGGAATGACTCACTCAGTGAGTGAGTCACCGTTTTCAGGTTTTTTCCACTTTTAAAGTTTCAGTTTCACTTGGTTCACCTAACTTTAGTCACGATCGACCTCAACTTTCAAATTCAACTCTTGACATTTCATTTCGATCGCTCACTCGGCTCAGTCATCGTTTACAAATTACTTTAGTTTATAGTTTATCAGTTGAGTTTGTTATCACGATAATTATTATTTGTGACCGCGAAGCATTCAGTTACATTCACTGCGCCAGGTATGCGATTTCACCTTCGATGAGTCAGTTGTTATGTTGCGAACTTACTAACTAGTTTATTAGTAGTTACATGAATCATGATACTACTACTACTTTACTAGTAGTACTACTACTAGTTAGTAAGTTAATCCACAACAAAAGTATACTAAATAACTAATCTAAGTAAACCAGGCTAATGCTCTTCTTAGTCTTACTTCACTCAGCGATGTCTCACATTTACAAGCGACGGCATTGCACGATGCATACTTACACGTTGCAGTCACTAAAACCGAAGTAGCATAGATTACTGGTGTTCTACGGACCGCTAGTACAAGGTGGAGGACAGCTACTAAACACTCGAACTTCAAAGACGCGAGGGACGGAAATTCGGATGATGGCGGCTTGTCACGTGATCAGTATCGTGAAGTCGTGGTGCGATAACTGCTGCGGAATGACTAACGTGGTGTTTTTGTTGCTGGCGGGGTGCAACAAGTCGTTTATGTATGCCATGGAAAGGGGGGGGGGGTGGAGCGTTTAGACTTCAGAGAATACCTCTAAAGGGTCAGCGTATGTATTGCTTATCGATCAACTTGGTAGAAAAGTTATTCAGAAATGTAGTTGTTAATATTCCGGTGCTCCACTTACTGGCCACTGTGCAGAATGGCACTCAGTAGAGTAGCCAACCTGAGAGCCAGGTTAGTTTGTGTCACTGCCACCTTTGCTAACTAAAAAAGACATATATCACAGGGCAAAAAAATTAAAATGATGAATTTTCAGTTATTTCAATGGCACAACCTGACTTTAAAAGACAGATTTTGCAAAATACAAAACATTAAGTTCATCCCTTTTCTCCACATGAAAAAAGATGCGCTATATTACACCGTCAACTATACACTGCGTTTAAATAGACCTGGGCAAGAATAGACGAACAGAGACAACTAGTAGCGTGGCTACTGCTCGGTGTATAACTGTGACATAGCAGGCATGAGGGGATATTTATCGGTAAAATGTTCTCTTTGATCAGTCTTATTATTTTCGTTTGATTTTAATGCTCATACAGATCGTTTTTTGTTGGTTGTATACTTGGTTATATAAACATTATGACATCAATGAGAAAGACCGGCCACCGTGCTGTTGAACTTCTATACAATTGGATCAGCGAATGCACAGTTTTCTTCAATAGCAAGATTATAGAGGCTGCCACTCCCTCCTTGATATGCACTGGTCACAATCCTGAAGAAGCCGAATTCTCCCTGCAATACAGGCAGAGTCATTATCAATACAGTCAAAGTCCTTACATCACTGCCCAAGATCTAAGTGACCCACATACACATCCGGTTGACGTGGCTTGTTTTTCTCCGAGTGAAACAATGTGGGGGCATTCCTAGATTTGCACAACTGTAGTAACTCGACAACATAATTCATACTAATATTTACTCACCCATGGAGAGCCCCAAGAGTTGCGAACTATCCAGTATTCCGCAGGGTCGCCATTGACAGTGCCCTGACCCCAGCCAACTACAGATACTATGTGGTTAATCTGAAATATAAGTGCATCTTATGACTCCAATTTTTGGACCAGGCAGAAGAATACATATTTCCTATTTTGACAGATCTCAAAAGCTTGAGTTTAAAAAATCCTCTGAAGTTAGAATAATCAATACGTAACTTTAACGTTGTAGTCACTAAACGAATGGATGAGAACATAGGTGATGAAGCATGACTAAGCTGTTACATGTAACATACCTGAGGGTTAGGGTTCTTCTCTGAGTAAACACCGGACTCATAAAACTCAAACTTGGCAGTAACCGCGATACCACAGCTATAAGGAACAAAGTAAAGGGGAAAATTACATAAGGTGGTGACATCAACTGAAGGGTCATCTTCTCCAAAAGCCAGTTAGCTGAGAAAGACCTTCAACCTACTTACCTGATTGGTCCATTCTTATATAGTTCAGCCATCATGTTTTCTCGTCCGCTAATTTTCCCATAATCTCCGACTTTGAATCTCCTCTCATTTTTAATAACCACACATGTAGAATTATCAAAGCTTCGACAGGTACCACATTGATTGAAAGGAACACACTCTATAAAGTCAGGGATGTACAAAGTTATGCATGAATGAATGAAGCTCGGGAATATATATGCAAAACATTTCAAAATTCGGTTAGACAACAAAAATACAGGATACGAAATATTAAGTCATTCTTCATGGATTTCATCTTGATCGTGTCAGCCGGCCTACACATATTGTAATAATTTTTATGGAAAATTCATAGAGTTATCCCCCATAGGAGACTCACAGAGCCATCCTCCTGTGGAGGATAACTCTATGGGAGAGATTTCACCTTGATTTTTTGCTTGATAGTTGTTGCATGTTTCGTCTGGAATTCCATAAGTGTGAGCATATTCATACACTGGAACCTGGTTTCCACCATAGCAGGATCCTGCCTTTAAAACGTACACAAAAAGTAATGAGATGATCATGTGACAGGAGCAATGCATGTGACAGGAGGAATGCATGTGACTCAGCATTGTAGTAAATAGCCCACATTTCGATCAGGATTCCTGTAGACACGATGAGAAGAGACAGCTGCCGAACTCAGGAACAAACCAAGGTCAATTATAATCAATGCTTCTCACACAGAGATAACTCCTATGGCTTCCTGCAGAAAAAAGCTTGCAAAATGTTTCACTCAGAGGATGCGAAGTTTGGTATTTGGGTTGCGGCTATACAGCGAGATGATACAGAATCACGCAACGTCTATGTGCAATGGTTTTACAATTTTTTTATTCATTCATTGATAACCTTCCGAAGGAACAATATCTGTTTTTACACTCTAACTTACATTGCCGCAGTCAATTACATTTTGCACAGATAGATAGGCTCCTGGCCAGGCATTCTTCCTTTTTATGTTGATTCTGTCTGCAAGAGCGCTGGTGGTCCCCATGGCCCAACATGAGCCACAGTCTACAATGAAACGATAGTTGTATATTCGATAATTGTCTCTTGCGCGAGCAAACCGCCTTTTATTTTTCTTCTCGTTGTACGAGATTAAAGGTGGGTATTTCTCAATCAGAATAGCCCAAAGGAGTGAGGTGGCAAGATACCACAAAATAAGATTAATTTATTCGTATTTTTAGTGGATGACATTATTAAAGTAGAGCCTTATTTACCGGTAGAGTTATTTTTTATGCATTTACCAAATGGTCCAAGATACAAATTATGTATACATCTCAAGGCTGAGGAATATATGGACTTACATTGAGGTATATGTTGATTTCTATTGGGGCTAAGATAGTTTACTCCGCTCATGTTTCTCCAGTCCCATTCCTTAGGCAGATCTCTGAAGTCCATGTACTCATGGGGCCGGGGAGTTGTTCTAAAATAAATGAGAAGTGGATAATGGATAATACATACTACGGTAAATGGTCTCCTTACATTGACTTCATTTGGTTAGGCAGTAAATTTACTGGCCTGTCAGTACCATTAAAGTTCACCACCACTGCTACCGAGTTAAAAACCTTCAGAAGCCTCCATGGGGATTTTGACCTGTTTTGTACTGAAACAAATGTATGTTTTGTCACCTTAACTCAGTATTATATTCCAAATAGGTTTTCGATTCAGTACATATACATGTTGTTCTGGAATGACTCCTAATCAATTTAAAAACTAATAATGGCAATCGATCTACCAATACACTTTACATGTCTGGTTGAGTGAGCAGTTTTGTTTGGGGAGACACTAGCACAGATTTTTCTCATGTAGCTAATAGTGGGTTTACACGAGGGCGACGTGGCAGCGGGAAGCGGCACAGAGAACGGCGCTGCAGGGGTATTTGCGCGAGTGGCACTGCTGTCTGTGCCGCTGAAATGGGCGGCAACTTCCGCCAATCCAGCGGCACAGTGCCTTTATGAGCCGACGCTGCATGCACTATTTTTCCAAACGGCACAGTGACAAATCAGAGCGGCGATTTTATTTACTTTGGATAGATTTCCGCTTCCGGTGTTTAGGTAAAGGGCGAACTTGATAGAGCGGTAATTTCGAATCTGCGTTGTCATTGGTTGCCGCTAACCTCAGGCTGAAGAAATAGCGCGTACAGGATCGACATTCTGCCGCTAGATTAGCGGAAGCTGACGCCCACTTGACGCTGTAGTTTTGTTGATTCCTACAGGGATACTTAAGTTTCGTGTGGATCTTGATTGAACAGCCAGTGATGGTATCTGATATCGTTGATCTCTTCATGGGGTCTGTGGTTAGTGATTGGTCAGTGCAGTTGAGTTTACCAATTATGGGGGGCCCCACTGGGGCATTGCCAAAGACAGGCTGTTTAATGGTCTTTCTGATTTTGCTGGAAATTGGCTGAAAGGTACCTACATGTGTCAGGATGACACCGGTGAAATAACTTCTCAACCAGACCACTCATTCAATAGATATAAATGAAAATTCAAATGCTCTGTATATGTCTATCATTAGATGAGGCTTATTAGGTTCCCTATGAAAATCTTAGCAGCGTTGGACAGGAATCTGATTACGCAATACGCTGCACTTGGGTGTTGTCACTTCACCTGTACATGTAAGAACAGTGCATGTATAACAAGTCTCCAGAAAGAGATCAATATATAAGAACATGTTAAAAACTTAGCATTAGTGTAAACTTCACTTAAAGATAAGTAAGAAAACTTATACAATATATAGCATGAAGGGTAACCATACATAATGTCGTTGAGCATATCGAGGTACAGTGTATGGCGTAAATTGTGTTTTACAATCCAAATCCTTTTGGTGTCGTTCTCACTACCAACCAACCCAGGATAGTACGAATACCTCCATCAACCAATGCATAATGATAACCGGACCGTCACAATCATCTTGCCAGCCTTTTCATTGTCAAGTCAGTTGTCTAGTCAGTTACTCATTTATTATTTGGGAACTGTTGCATGTGTCGGTGTCTTACTCTTTGTAAGTTTGTTACCTACTATTAGTACACTCACAGTCACAGTAGTTATCCTTAGGCGTTTATCAAATAATAGCTAAATATTTGGGCTTTTTGGCTCAATCATCAGCTTCAAGATTAGGTTAGGCATACAGTGACATAGGAAACGTGTCACTGCGTTTCCTTTGTCACCGAGGCAAGAGACGAGTCAAAAAGCATAAAAACTCATGAACTAAAGTGTAAAAATGTAGTTGGCCACTACTATTACTACTACTAGTAGTAGTAGTACCAGATCCATCACCAGTCTCGTGGTAACTTCACTCAAAGTCAAAGCTATAACTTGGGTAACACCAAGTGATTCACTCAGTCACTAACTCACTAACTTAGTTTAACTAACTAACTAACTAACTAACTAACTAACTAACTAACTAACTAACTAACTAACCAACTAACTAACTTAAGAGTTAAGTGATTCACTCACAGTCACTGTCACTCACCTCACTTCTGCATAAATCCCATCGGTATTTAGATAACACGGCTTAGATGTGTATATAAATTTTGCAAAACCAGGGGTGAATAGCACAAAAGCTACTATTGGTATAATTGACACCAGCATTATCAGCCTTACTACTGAGCTCAAGCAGTTGGTTTTAACTTTTTATCGTGATCGTGGAGTTCTCTGCCCAAACTCTGCCGGACAAGCGATCATATGATGGATCACGTGAGCAGCAGGTGACGGCATCGATTGGTAGGTGGCATGCCTTTCGAGCGGGGCAGTCGACAAGCCCTTTCTATTTCTCCGCGTGACAG
>Ga0224511_10000972_pt1 | contig 16031 bp, 12 predicted proteins | sample SF_May12_sed_USG_2_FD_169988 | JGI IMG/M metagenome (GOLD analysis project Ga0224511, IMG submission 169988) | Sediment microbial communities from San Francisco Bay, California, United States - SF_May12_sed_USGS_8_1 | ecosystem: Environmental > Aquatic > Marine > Sediment | place: USA...
TCCAAGAGATGTTGAGAAAGTGTGAGGTTTGCTATAGCTTAAAACTGGTTTAAACCCCCAATGAAAGTCATTGACCGTACCAAGGCGGTAACTCAACATTTCTTGGAGAATTCCTTTAAGAAATTATTAATAAAAAGAAAACAAAAACAGAAAAATCCGAAAAACACAAAAATATATGTTTTCTAAATGTCTGTTGCGTCATGATGTTGTAAGAGATTTTGTGTCGTCCCTTGTGCTAGTTTTTGTACGGGCCATTTTGTCATGGTGCCCTTAAACATGACATATCTACATTGTTTGCAACAATCTTTGTTTGAACATCTCTTCAATTTATATTAAACACATAAGTGTGTCAAGTATTGATATTATAATATTGAAAGAAGTCAATAATATTCCCATTTAAAGAGTCAATGCTTAAGGCAAAAATTACATCACATATTGCATATGTTTGAAAGATATAACTTAATCTAAAGGTATCTTTTTATTTGTTTGTTTTCCCTTGATAATTATATTGTGTTTTAAACTTAGTAATGCAGTAAAATGTTATACACATCAACATGTTTATGACATGATCACCATACTCATAAGTAAATTCACATGAAACAATATGCAAACCTTTCTAATTATTGAAAATTATACATAAGAATCTATATTGGTTGTTGTTATTACATTTACTTGAAACGGTAAACAGTTTGATCTTTCCTGGTTTATCTAAAACAAACATCGACACTGCGAGACATATTCACACTATACTATGATAATATTGTATATATTAAATATTTCACACTGTTTCATTATTATCTTAACTTGAAACATTAAATAGTTTGATCTTGTTCTTTTTGCCTTCCTCACTGTTACTCACGGCGAGACGTGTGCCGTCCCGACTGAGGCTGACGGCGAACGGCCACTCCATGCTGACATCCTGCGATGCTAGCACAGTTCCCTGTGTTGTCAGTTGTACTACAGTACCAGTTTTTCCACTGCAGACAAACACAGTGCCGTCAATACCGGGACAGGCTCCCTTCGGTGACCTGATTTTATCACTGTGCACGATACGGCACCTGCCGTTCTCGATGTTACTCAAGTATACTTCGTCAGCATACAGGTCTGTCAATACGACAGTCTTGTGTGACTTCATATACGTGCACATACTCTCGTTTAGCTTGTAAGTCTTGTCTGGTAGTCCCGCGTGCTGTACGTCCACCTCCTGGCCCTGGAGGGTGATCGTCCGGACTGGACATGGATGATTAAAGGTGCTGAGAATGAACTTGTCACCGTCCATCGGGCTTATTGAGCAGCAGTAAAATGACGTCGTCAGCGTCTTGACCAGGGAGATGTTGCTGGACTTGGACACTGAGAGCAGGGCGATGGCCTTGAACTTCTGTGGACTGAAATAGTGATGCAGTAGTTCTTGGTACGACGTAGATATGGCGGACAAAGAAGGATGTCAAATAAACGTTAGATTGATGACTGAGGTATTGGTATTATAACATGTACAAAAAATAATAATAATGATAATAATACAATTGTAATACTCTTTTTAAGAGCGTAGCTAACACTTTAGATCATTTAATAGTGTTCTACAAAGCTGTAGATGAGCATTGTTTTGTTTGAGTATAACTCACTGGCACAAAAAATTCAATATTTATGAAAATCATTACAAAATAGTTAGTGTTTGTTGTTATGGTAGAGTGATATATTGTTCTGTATGAATCTTATGGTGTCGTTCGTTTATTGTGTGGGACATATTGTTTTGGTTCTCTATCACCTTGGTAAACAACATATTTTCTTTGAATATCTCTAAATATCAGGTATCAACCTATTATCGGTTAGGCGTGTCCGGAGAATTCCATTTATCTTGTACATGTACATGTTTTAAAGTAGCTATGTCTTGTCATAGTAAAACATGTGAAATAAAGTTGCACAATAGATATTTGCAATATATTATATCATAAAAAACATTTTAAATAACTACTACGTTGCGCGAATCACATTTTAGATGTTACTATACAAGTCATAATAAATTAACAATAAGGCCAAAAGAATTACGCATGCATTTCTGAATATATATTGCGACTGAAATATGACATAGATTCATTACCAATTTCTAAAAAGAAAAGTCGCTGACTTGGTACGTGAAGGTTCATAGTATGAGTCGCATTTTGTTTTTGAATTCAGATAATTTATGAAAAATTAACCAATATTAGCATGAAAACGACTGGGTATCTCTCTTGTATTGAATTATTAAAGTCTGACCATTTTTACTTTTATAAAAAAAATATAAACAATGCCTTAAAATGCGTTCTGATATGATGTATTTTTGTACATTCATGTTTTGTGTGATGACATTTCGTGCTATTATGTATACATGTAATAATATTGTGTCGTTTATCCTGCCAGCTGTTGTTAGAGTATATATTATATCACTGGGTCATAAGGTCATGCCTGTCTAAATAAATATTTCCAAAAAACAAGACATAAACATGAACATGAAAGGAAGGTACATGTACCAGGACAAAATTATTACATGCTGGTCCAATTATAACATAATAACAACTCCAGACAGAAATAATCATGTAAATGACAAACATGATATTATTTTGTGTACGCTTATACAACTGCTGATATTTAACGTGATGCCTTAGCGAGGCAAGCAAGTTTGCAATGCGTATTGTGTAAAGAAGAACTCGAGATACATACGTTAACGTGAGAGTCACTGCCAGGTTATCGCCGTTGTAGCAAGACACATCCTGCGGCCGATACTCGAAGTTGTATAAACCTTTACGTCTTAGTTTATCATCCAGAATAAAACACTTGCAGTTTATTTCGTCCACAGCAGCCAGCCGTCCGTCCGGGAGAAAATCCATCCCGGTAACGAACGGCCACTCCTGGTCCCCATCCGTCTTTACGAGTTTAAGGGTCATCAGGTGCTTCAGCCTCGCCGGACGCGTGGCGTCACGAGTGTCACGAAAGGTATCCACGAAATCACTTGCGTGTTCAACATCGATATCTAGATGTTGAATGCCAGCGGTTATCTCTTCCTGGTGTTGATCACCGATGTTGAGGATATCGTGTTTACCGATGGCAGACGTAATGTGTTTAACGCAGCAGTCATTGCACAAGTATCCGCCACACGTTTTACATACGACGGTTGCCAGTGTCCGCCTGCCGGCTCTGTTGCACGGGATACACAAGTGTCCGCGTCTCCCGCCAACTTGGTCTGTAACACCACCGGTCGCCATCTTGAAGCTTGAAATAATTGTGAAACTAACGTTCACCAAATTGTACATGTATTACATTTGAAATTATGTCATAAATATCAAGCCACGTTGGCTTATTTTTTGACAGTTAAAGAACATCTTTACGTTCATCAATAATGGCTTTATAAATAAAGAATCTTCTTTCCTTGTATTGTCCTTTTAAACGATAAAATGATATCTACATAGACGAAATTTAAATCGACGTGTGCAACAGTAAATCTTTCGAATAAACATACAAAGAGTCCTGCGATCAACTTTACAACTGATAAGAGACATTGACAACAGTGGAATGTTTACTGAAGTCGCATCACTTCCTGGTTTGCTCATACAATTGGCATAAACTACCTTTAGTTTGAATAAAATATATTAGGCATAGTTATAGGTAAATTGTTAAACTCTGATTAAAAATCACTCATCAGGTCAAACTTGTGGTATGTGTAGTGAAGGCGTTTGGTGTTTGCCTATTTAGCAACCTTTTACACATTTCGCTTTTGATATCAAGCGTTTTTGAACAATTTTATAAATGAAATATTCTAAAGAAGTATGCAGTAAAATGACATTACAATATTTGTGAAAATCTGATACTAAAATAAAACATCGAATTGAATTGAATTGAGATTTGCTTGCTTAGAAGTAATTTCATTTTAAATCATATGGCTGTTCGAATTTAAGACGAATGATTAGTTATTGCAATTCATTTATCAATGATTATGTATGTTAATACGGCTAATAAAAGTTGTTTTGTCGGTTGTAAAGCACTTGTACTAGGGGTGCATGATAACTGCATGGACATCGGTTGCTATTTTGATAATTGCTTACTTATTTTCATGAAATTTATAGAAATATATAATTAATACGTGTTAAACATGCAATTTATAATATATCTTTATAACTTATATCGGCCTTTCAGACCGCGCGAAGCGCGGTCCGTATAACGGCCTACTTCCGGTATCCCAGGTACACGTGCATGTACACACGTACTCAGTGCACTGTAGTCGACTATTTTTGCCAAGGGATGCAGCTGAAAAATGTTGGTCATTTTTACCGGGCATCGGTTTTCAAAATCCCCCTTCCTATCCAAACATTTGGTACCCGACTTTTTAGAGCATTCGCGCATTAATTTTTGGGGTGAAACTGGGTCTATCCAATCAGAACCAAGATAAACAAAATAGACCGCATTTATAACAGATAAAAGGTCTACAGAAAAATGTATTTACCCAGGACTGACATCGAACCTACAACCTCCGGCTTGCAAGTCAGTTGCTCTACCTACTGAGCTACCCAGGAAGACAGTTTGGTCTACAGTTTGTCCCTATACAGCACAGTGAAAGATTATGTAAAAAAAGAAACACTCATGATACAAAATAAAAATTAAAACTTCATGCCAATTTAATAAAACAAAGTATACATTATTAGCTTTAATCAAGTGTTTCTTGTGTGTGGTTGACTAGTGAAAACTTGTAGCTTTGTTATTCATTTATGATATGTTAATAAATAATAATGAAACTAATTCTTTTTTATATTACTGCACAAGTTTTATATTATGATTTCTTTCCTATTTTTAATGAACATTCATTTCTAGGTTTACAAAATATTGCATATATTGCATGTGAGTGCTGCATATTTTTAGATCTTAAATTCAACTAAAAAGGAAAAGTTAATCCGAAATCTTTTGTACTATGCAGAATTGTCTTAATTCCTTCACTTAGATTTTGGTAATATTTGAGTCTACTGTATTAACTGTTAATCAAAAACAAATGTTCATAGCAAGGCAAAAATACAATTAATAAGTATGCATGTTTCAGTTTCAACTTTCATTCAGCTTTTAAAGATGACTGTCAGACAAAATGAACAGTAAATTTATGGAGAATGAAAACTGCTAAATGTAGTGACATGTGACCCCAATATTGCTGTGTTTTGGCTCAAATGTAGTGCCATGGGAGGCACAGACCGGTTAGCCCATACTGTTGTGCCCTAGATTGCAATACAGTGCCAAAGGAAGCTTAAGACTGGCCCTTTTAGGATTTTCTATTCAGCGCCTATGGGGCCTCTGAGTCGTGTTTGGGCCTCGCAGGCGGGCGTCAACTTTTGGTTTCCGCTCGATAACTTTAGTTTGCTTTGGCCTATTGACACCAAACTTGCTGTATGGGTAGCTTATATCTAGAGGCACTTTGGGATTGCTACCCAGGTGTCTGTGATCAAGGTCAAGGTCACTGTGACTAAAATTATAAATTCAGTTTCCTGTTCAATAACTTTGGTTTGCTTTGGCCTTTTGACACCAAACTTGCTTATGGGTAGCTTATATCAAGACGCAGCTTGGAATTGCTATCCAGGTGTCTGTGATTAAGGTCAAGATCACTGTTACTAAAATAGAAATTCAGTTTCCGCTAAATAACTTTAGTTTGCTTTGGCCTATTGACACCAAACTTGGTGTATGGGTAGCTTACATCAAGACCCAACTTAGGATTGTTACTCAGGTGTCGGTGATCAAGGTCAAGGCCAATGTTACTAAAAAAATATTCAGTTTCCTGCTCAATAACTTTGGTTTGCTTTGGCTTATTGACAGCAAACTTGCTAATTGGTAGCTTATATCAAGACGCTTGGGATTGCTACCCAGGTGTCTGTGATTAAGGTCAAGGTCACTGTTACTAAAAGTAGAAATTCAATTTCCGATAAATAACTTAAGTTTGCTTAGGGCTTTTGACACTAAACTTGCTGAATATTTAGCTTATATCAAGATCCAGCTTGGGATTGCTGCTCAGGTGTCTGTGATCAAGGAAAAGGTCACTGTTACTAAAAATAGAAATTCAGTTTCCGCTCAATAACTTTAGTTTGCTTTGGCCTATTGACACCGAAATTGGTGCATGCAACCAATGCAACCAAAATAATGGCATCATTGTTTTTCACTGTCATCTTTTATTTCTTATTCTTGTCACATTATTACTTGGTTGAATCCTTGAAAACCTGGTTTCGTCGCATTGCGGCGCTTCTTGTTGACACTTAGAACATAACTCTAATATTACAGGAGAAATCAACAAGAAACTCTGTAGGTAATTATATCTCATTAAAAATTGTTTACTTGACACTTCACATAATATCTTTATGCAGCTCCAAAGTCAAAAACAATTCAAGTAGAATCGCCCGGTTCGACCAACTCTTGTTTTTAAAAATGGTTAAAAAAGAAAAAAAAGGAAATTTAGGCCAAAAATAAAATATTAAATGTTTCCCCTTCCCGACCCAGGCAAAAAAGGGTTGGGTAGGTAGGTAGGAAAAAAATATTTGTTATTTAAATATTTTGATGTATGAAATCAAGCTATGAATTATAGTTGATTAGTTCTTTGATATATTTGATTAAAATAATGAAAATGGCTAAAACAAACCTAATGTTTATGTGCATGTTACATTATATGTTTTGTGGTGTGCTGGCATTTAAATACTGAAAATAAATTTAGAAACTGAGAAGAATGTTTGGCATTATTATATCCATAATACTGTATGGACTGTATGCCACTGCAAGATTATACAGATGATTCAGATTCTGTCTTGACAAGTAAAGAGGGATCAGTTTAGCATTAAAGCAACAGAGCATTTTCACTTGTCTGGTTTTTAAGAGAGAGAATTATACAGTTTCATGATGTTTGTGGAAATGGACATGTATAGCACCAAAAGTTGACAGCTACGATTTTGCCGGACATTGAACATGTTTTTTTCACATCAGACTGTGCCATTTTTGATGAACAGAAGCACTGGCCTGAATTCAGGTGACGGCACCAAGTATTGAAAAGCTTATCTTTAGCTGTAAACCTCTAGAAATTTTCCGGATTAATAGCCTCTGCTTTCTGTTGTGTTTTAAAAGGCGTATTCTCTACATTATTATTTTTTGTCACATGTGTCACTGGATGATACTAGGGCTGTTATGAATCCAAAAATGTTTTCGGATCCGGATCCAAATCCAAATGAGGTTTCTTGCAAAATTTCGGATCCGGATCCTATAATTCATGGAAATGTATCATATAAATGTAAAAAAGAAGGCATTATTGTATTACAGTACTGTTACCTACCTTTGGTTGGTATATGACTTACAAATATCATATTTGAAAAAATGTGTTTCGAGTTCACTGATAGAAAGCGTATTATCTTATCAATAAATACAGTCCCAAGATGATCCTACAGTCTAAGTCAATATATCTAGATTTACTCAAATGTTTTAAAGACATTGGAATTTGACTTGATGTAGCCAAATTAGCCATGTACTAGTGTGCGACAAAGGCAAGGACCCTTGTCTTCTTACGACTCTTTATGCCTAACTGTAGGGTTACCATGAACCATGCATAATGAATGGATTTAAAATGCAACCATGACACTGGTCAAATATTACATTGTATATATGTTATAATATTTTATGTTATGTTCAATGTTATCTATGGTACTTACCTTAAAACAGATTGATAATAATCCATGAATTATTATATTGGAATGTGATATTATCTTATTCATGTTAAAAAAGTGCCATGAACAAAATAACCAACTACAAATGTAACATATACAAAATCCGAAAAGTATGTCCGAATTTATATGCAAGTCCATTGTCACTTGTAATTTCATTCAGTGGAGCGTAAAATTAGTAATTTATAATAATAAGTTAATTGTTATACAATATAAATCAATATAAACTAATGTTACACTACCAGTTATACATGATTATCAATGAAATCAGTAAAAAACGGCTCCATTGTATTGATTTTTCACAAATAATTCTATCTTTAAATAATTTTCAACATGTAAAAAACTGGTAGTGGTTACAGACAACTATTAAAATATAACAAGCGCCGACTGACTCAGCTCAAAATTCGTTCTCAAAATCGGAAAAAAATATTTTTGTTTGAATTTCGAAAAAAATATTTGGGTCGCGGCAATTTCAGCGGGTCGGTCGGGAAGGAGATACATTTAATCTTTTATTTTTGGCCTTAGCGTTTGCCTTTTGCCTTGTGCGATTCCTGTACACATTTTTGTAAAAAGCCTACATGCATATGCTTAGCGTGTTTGGGATTTAACAGAAACAGACGGTTTAGACATTAATAAGATATATTTTTATGACATAAAAATGAGTATTTGAAATATTGGCTTTTTATCAGTTTTGTTATACCGGTAAATCTTAACAACGAAAAACATGTAAGGCCGATAAGAGGCAGTGCCTTAGTACATATTAATGTCTTTACTCTGCCTGCATAAAGGCCATTTCCCAACCACAAGAACAGTTACCGAGTCACATTTTAAAACATATTATTATTGATCAATATTATCTAATAACAAAACAAAAAAAAAATCGGTAAAGCTCTCACTAAAAACCATGAACTAACAATTTAAATATTCAGTCGGATTTTGAAAACTGCTCTGACTTGAATACAGAAAAAGCGGTTTTTATGCTTTCCGGTATTTTATAGAGAAATATCAGTGAATAAAAACGGTAATTCATTGTTTGAAACAGTGACCGATGAAAACCGTATCAGTCACTGTTTGTCTTATACCAGTAATACTTTTAGCCCCATTGGAAGCCTCTCGCAGGACTCCCTCCCTTACCTTCTATGCTGTACTTTAAAAATTGTCGCTGTTCAAGTTTGTATGACATATAGTTGTTTTTCTTTAAATTTCATGAAACAAATTTAAAACCATATATCTGAAAAAATGAAATATATATAAGTAAGAAGCATGTAGAAAAGGACGGAATAAAACGCTACCGTTGTATACAGTACGGCTGCGTTTCGCTAACTTTTTTTTGACAATGACGTCATTTCCAGCAATTTTATGACGTCATTTAGGAACCTCCACAACTATTATTATCAGTGCAGCTCAGTAAAAATAATTATAAATTAAATTAATGTTAAACATAACATAAAAAGAAAATTTGTTAGTTTGTGGTAGGATACGCATTTTCCATTCACTTGTGATCATAGAAAAAAATATTTCCGGTTAACCTGTCGCATTTACCAATAATTTACCATTAAACCGAATAAAAACAAAACTGATACTAAATGTATTGTCTTTAGAAAAAACATATTAGATCTACCACTGAAAGATTTTGTAAACAAGGACGTTCAGTGCAAATTTTAAGTGACAAAGCCCATCTGAAATAAATTAGATTTAAACGTACCTCCACGATATTGATATTCCTTATCTGGTCCTATGATTAAGTGTTCAAATATACTTAAATTATGTAGAATAAATTACTTCATATCAGCGCTGAGTTGGGCTCTTTGATGTAACCTTTAATCGTCCAAGTATTAACAACTCGTGCTTATCAGGAGCGTTTCTGTCATTTCAAGAGCTTCACCGAATTACGAACGCATCATTTCCTGACTAGGAGGCTACTTGGTTCTTCACAACACAAACATCTGACACAATAAGACTTTTTATTGATAAACAAAACCCTAACAAACCATTTTAAATATATTTATATGTCATTTATGTTAAGTGTGACATAATCTTTAATCTATACCTACCATGCTGATCAAAGTGCACGTTTCGTAAGCATCAGCAAACTGGAGACGTGATATTTAACACAAAACTAAAAAGTTAAATATTGTTCATAACAATTTTAAGTGACATTTGCTAACAAAGAGGCTTCCTCTTTATCTGCTACTCGTTTTTGTCTCCTTTTCACGGACGAAAAATTGAACGGTCGTCGTTTAAACTAAATAATTTAGATCTATTTCAAGCAGAGACGATGGAAGAAGACTTTGACCTGAGTAAACATTATTTATCCTTTTGTTTTATATAATAGTTGCTTTAACTTATGGTATTATATCATTTTGCAGCCGAAAACAGTAACAGTCATCGCAACACACACATCTCCATCTCGAAGATTTAACAAATGTAAATTGTTTCGATATTTTACGATTAAAATCCATTCTTTATTTCTAGTATACATGTATAGTCTTTTAAGACCAGATTTATCTTTAAATTCAACAATGATTTGTGGGCGTGGTCGTTTGGGTAAAATTCTAGATTAATATATGTGTCTCGGTATCATATTTTAAAATATAATATGCATCCGTTATTTACAGATAGCATGTTTCATTTTATTCTCTTGCTAAATCTACCCGTGTGGAGGTTTGAAGCAAACCCGAGTATAAGGATGGCGGACACTCAGTTTGAGATCACTCTTTTGGTCGATATTACACAGCTCCGTTAAAACTTATCCGTTAAACACGTCGCGGTATGTTAAGTTTCGCTCAGAAAAGATGCGATGGGTAGATTACACACGCGCGAAGGCGCCCGTTACGTTTCTCTCGCCGAACGATATTCTATAGACATCAGATACACAACAAACAAAAAGTTTCGACTTCGAAAGATGCTTAACCCGAAGTCAAACGCCGCTGAAAATGCGAGATTACAATATCTGTTGTTTAATTTTTGCTTAAACCCCCACTGAAAATGACCAAACATTTACATAGTAGACACATTTGACAGTCATAAAAGTAACCGTAGTTGTTCGGCAGTCGACATCAACTATTAAAAGTGACACTAGTTATTGTATTCCATTTATATACATATAATTGGATCACAATTTCCATATAATTTTAATAGTAGACCATTTGTACATGGTAGTATATGACAAAACACGGACTTGTAACGGATCTGTGCATGGAACTCTATGACAAACACGCACCTGTAACGGAGCTGTGTAATAAGTACTAACGGGTATTTTACGAAAACATCGCCTGATAACAGCTGAGCCACCGGCCACAGCAGACGAATAACGGTTGTCTGGCGATGTGTCTGTCTCGCTAGATCTCGTACTGGCATTGCGTCTGGACAGTGATTTTGCATCCTGCGTCCTGAATACATTACCTTTGTCAAGGATGCTTTTGTTTTTTAAAACTCTTCAAAATGACATTTGTATTCTGTACACGTTTTTTCATCGAGGATGCAGTTTTTTATCTTGATACGCATGCAAAGGTGCGCCCCCCCCCCCTAAAAAAGTGGCTTACTTTGTGAGGGCTTTCCCTTTTGTCTGTTTAATAACACCACCATCATACATATGTACCTAATTTCTGACATAAGGCAACAACTGAATGGGATTTCATGACATTATTAATGGTTTATCAATTAAGTATGGTAACAATGCAAGAGACTCGTGGTAATACCGTTTCTGTAAAATACCGTTTCTTCGAAATACCGTTCCGGTGAAATACCATTCGTGCAAAATACCGTTCCTATGAAATACCGTTCCTGTGAAATACCGTTTGGTGAAAACTGTATGGTGAAATACCTTATGATGGAATACTGTATGGTGAAATACCTTATGGTGAAATACTGTATATTGGAATACCTTATGGTGGAATACCGTACCAGTGAATGTAGCCACTGTGTCTGTGTCCAGCCATCTCTAGACGCCCTCGACCTGTTCGACCGTCAGTCCAAGCCACCACGTGGTCAATGACATGCGGCAAATGATGCGGTTTGAGAACCAATAGTCTGTTTACAGGAAATGGTCGCACGCTACCTAAAAATATTCTCTAATTTACTGTATAACTCTGATGTTACAAATATATGTAGGTGTTGTTCCTTACAAATGACTAATGTGACGAAGCATAAATTGCGAATTCGAGGTCAAGAGGCTAATTATAGGTAATTCAATCAAGCTAGGCAGCCAGATAAACTGTCCTGATATGACATCGTGCGTATTATGAATTGTATGTTGTTCACATTTAAAAGTAGAATATTCCCAGCAGTCACACTGACGTTTAATCAACGTTGAAACAACATCAGATTTAAACGTTAATTTAGGTTAGATTTATTTTCGGATTTGAAAGTTGATATTCACGACGTTGTGTCAACGTTGAATGACAACGTTGATTCAACGTTAAAGTTTTGACGTTCCCAGCAAACATTCTATATCGGCCCGACATTGGCCCGATATTGGATTCTATATAGGCCCGATATCGGCTACCCATATCGGCCCGACGTCGGATGTGCAACTCGGCTTCACATCGGGCCGATATCGTGATATGTTAACAATATGAAATAATAATGGATTAACATTAATAGTCCATTGAATACTCAATAATTGGAAAAAAACACTTAACAGTGCTATTATATATATCGGCCCGATATCGGCCCGATATCGGAAACCGACATCTTCATTCCGACATCTAGCCGATATCGGCCCGATATGGGATCAATCGACTGGCACACTTTGTAATATATGTTTACAATTAATATGAAATACCAATGTATTAACATTAATAATCCGATATCGGCCCGATATGGGAATGTTTGCTGGGTTGTTTCAACGTTTAAGTTTTGACGTTGTTTCAAGGTTGTGTCAACGTTGAAACACCGTTGTTTCACCTTAAAAATGTCAAAACAACATTAAAACTGCCTTCACTTGTTCATATTGTTTTTATTTAATCTATTTTACAGGACATTTGAGTAAAGTTTTTTAACACTCGGATACATTGCATTCTGAAAATAAAAGACATTCATTATAACATTCATTATATTTGAAAAAATATTATAGATCTACTATATCTATCTGCAAGAATTCGTAGTTTGGTGAATATCGCGAAAACATGTAACAACACATTAACCATGCAATAAGTGCTGAACTTACCTGAAAAATAATTTGTCAATATCAATGTAACGTTTTATGCACATGCACTTAGAAACAAACGCCAGTATTTACCTTTGATTGTAGGAAATTGATTTGTGAAGATTTCAAATGGTTCGACATTCTCGCGCCTATCGTTATACGCATGCGCATATTGTTGTAACACCCGTATTTGTTTATTTGTGAATATTATACTGTAGTGACAGTGGCACAGACAGCAGCCCGCTTGGCTCAATTGGGAAGAACGACAAGTAATGTCGGAAAATCGGAGTCATAAGATCGAAACCCCACCAGGCCGCTCTTTTTTCCTCAATAATTTTCATTTTCTGTATCAAATCATGTTTAAGTTGTATTTATGAACAGTAAGCATAAATCTGTGGTTTGGCAAACAAATTGTTATGACACAATTTTGAAAAATGTTTAAAACCCGATTTTCAGCCGTAATAAACATTTAAATATATAAGACAACAATAAAAAAGTCAAGTCACATACTCAGTATTTCTTTTTGTCGATGTAAACAGTTTAACATTTATATACAACAATATACATTTGTATATACAATTCATGTATAGTTTTTCACCGACCAAATAAGTTTCAATGTTTAACTACACACTATATATGCATACATCTGTCAAGGTTGATTCAACGTTGACTGTTAGACCGAGGCTTCCCGGCAGCCGGCTTTGGTTGACTATTGGTTGAAAAACATCACGACTAAATTTCGAGGTTGAATCAACGTTGAAACAACGTTGCTTGTCTGCTGGGTTTTATTACCACTGATGAACAGCTTTACTAAAACCAAGGCTACTATTTTTCCATGCAGGATATGCTTCCTGAGGGCTTTCCCTTTTTCTCAGTTGGATTTAAATGTGTCTCAATGTAGCTTTTTGATTATTAAGCGTGAAATTCCTGGCACTTGCGTACCGAGCTAACATGTATATTGTGCTTCATGAAACATAAGTGCATGTAAGATTAGTATGTAATGCCAAATTTGAGGTATGTGTACCAGAACGAAAAGATTTTTAGCTTAAAGTGTACCGGCCTTTTGCGCTTTGTGTACATTAAATTAAATCATTCCCTAAGCAAGCGTACATAAATGGGAAATGGTTTCACCCTAAAAAATGTACATTGCCGTTCTCTGAGGTGGTCCTTTATAAAGGCATTTTCATTGCTGTCGTAAACTTGGAGCAGATAGGCGTTCTGCATTCTGCAAAAAGTTCTGAAAACAAACATGTCTTTATAATAAATCATGTTCACTTTAAAGATTATGTTGATTTTTACAACATGAGGCATGTTAAGCAATTGAACAAAATATTTAGTCTTAAATTAGGCCAAATTCCATTCATGGACAATTTGAATTGATGGTTTGACAGCTAGTTTTGCTGAATATAGCTGAAACGTACAAAACCATGAAATGCTTAGCTGCCAAAAATGCTCAATGATAGACAATGGTCATTATAAATGTATTGTTGATTTGCATCTCAACCATTTAAAGTATACTGATCTCGTCGAAAAAAAAACATGTACTTCATGCCGGCATGGCCAAACAGGTAGCAGGAACCTTCATATGGCAGCCAGCCGTTAGTTCAGTTGGTATTGGTAGCTGAATACATGTATTATGTAAACATTAATGTTGTGCAATGCTTACATTGACAATTGTTAAAAAACATAAGTGGTTATATTAAAACATGTGTGTACCGATTCTAAATACAAAATTTATCATTTTTATCCAATTTATAATATTCAAAATGGAATACAATCAGTAGAGTGTGTGCCTCTGTATGGATTTATGTATTCTTCTGACAAATACAGTATTATAAAGTCCCCTAAAACCAAAATAACATTAACACCTTACAGAATTCAACCCACGGTCGAACGCTTTATACAAACGTACAAACGTACACGCATGACAATTGTTGCTAAATACAAAGTCAAAGCAAGATGTTACCATTTTAAAAATTATTTAAATCTCAAATATGTGAATGCGAGATGCATGGCTTCTAGCGCTATCATTCCAGCATATACAGTGATAATTGTTACATTAAGCTAGTTGTTGAGAGTAAGATTATATGTGAGAGAGATAAGACCTATAATGTATATGTGTGTACCAATTCTACCAAAACTATCATTTTTATTGCACCCAATAGGTAGATTGTGTGTCCTCTGCATGTTTTCTGTAAAATTTTTTTTAAAAAGCACGACAAATATATTAGTGTAATAAAATTCTGTTAAAAACATTAACGAACGCCTTTTAGGATACACATTTTTCAAAAACTTTTTTCAACGCATACGTCATACGTTTATTACAATTATAAGTCGTTGAATTTTGTGTTTTGAGTTTGTGCATCTATTTTTATAAATATCTGGCATGTTGTTACTAGAAATATGGAGATAAACAGAATGGAAGAATTGTAATATGTCTGTCATTGTGTTTGTAGACAGACAAGAGACGTCATGTGGACGAGTCTGGGGGAGGATTGTGGGCGGACAGCAAAGGTTTCCAGTACTTTGAGACGTCATCACAGAATGGTGATGGCGTGCAGGAAATGCTCCAACTAAGAAGGAATTATTGGCTTTAGAAACCCTCAAGTATTGTTTCAGTAAGGTATATGCACCGTTCCGCAAAATTTCAAACTCCGCCCAATGCGCTAGATTTGCTTTGATCTTGTGAAGGCTTGTAAAGGGTCTTACTTTTGTGTTTTCTAGGTAAAAAAAATTGGCCATGTACTATTATAAATGATAATGAGTGACAGTTGCGGAACGGTCCATTGCAGTTACTCTGTCGGTCAGACGTTTTGTCATTCGGTTGGACGTCGAATTGTCCAAATACGAACATTTCTACAAGTTTACAATGTTTTTCCATATGTATACCGTGATTACATTGAAAGTTGGCATTATTCATCAACATGAAGTGAATATTATTCGAGACACATAATTCAGTTACATACAGTTATATGAACACTATTTTTCTAAGCGACAGGACATATACGATCAAATTTATTGACAAACGTCAAATAAGACTTTGCATTTTTGTTGAGTTAAACTTAATGAAAACTAATGAGTTGCACTGCTTACGGCTTATGACAAAGTTAGTGTGTTATGCCTTCCAGGCTTTATTTGAGGGAGTTGTGACTGCGGTAGAAAATGGCGGGAAGCGAGTC
>Ga0224511_10000973_pt1 | contig 16029 bp, 16 predicted proteins | sample SF_May12_sed_USG_2_FD_169988 | JGI IMG/M metagenome (GOLD analysis project Ga0224511, IMG submission 169988) | Sediment microbial communities from San Francisco Bay, California, United States - SF_May12_sed_USGS_8_1 | ecosystem: Environmental > Aquatic > Marine > Sediment | place: USA...
GTTACTGGATGAACCTGTCCACGATCAGGTAGACCCTCAGCTATTTGTGCTGGCTAACAAAGCCGGCATGGGGGCGCTGATGGCGCATCGGATTTTAACGACCAGCGAAAGTCGAATCAGTGACTCTGCGAGACCCCTGTTCCAGGGGACCCTGGAAATGATGAAGCTGGTCACCCGGGATATCACAGAATTTTCCTGCGAGCTCATTGGTGCACTGGAGCGCAAGGCAGTTCCTGTAACGCTGTTAAAAGGGATTTCAGTTAGCGACCAGTACTACCCGCACACTTTCTGGCGACCCATGCGAGATATCGATCTGCTGGTGGCACCCGCCAAACTGGCCGAGGCGGAAACCGCCTTAATGAATCTGGGATACGTACCTTCCTCCGATTATCCCGCGAAATTTTACGAGACACACCACCATAGCATGCCCCTGCATCACCCCGAGAAAAACATTTGGGTTGAACTGCACACAGAACTCTTTTCTCCGCCGTTTCTTCTTAAATACGGTGAAGTCTTTTCAACGACCAGAATACAGCAAGAATCGCTGCCATCGACTTTCTGCGGGAGGCGCGTGACCCGCTTATCGCCGGAACTTCAACTTGTCTATATTTGTAGCCATTGGGCAGAGGAAATCAAATACGATGGCGGTATGGTCGCTATGCTTGATATTTTTCTTCTGCTCAGAAAAGAAACCCGGCTTGATTGGGAAAAGATAATAAAGTGGCTTCACAATACCTATCCGGCAAGCTATGTCTACCTGCTATTGAGTTATCTTGAACGCTATAATTTTATACAGTTGCCGGATGGAATCATGGATAAATTAGCGAAGTGTCAAAAGAATCTAAATCGCTTTTCGCTTCGTTTTTTGCATCGAATAATCGACGATCACATTGCCAACGACATGCCCTTTGGGCGAGTCCTGACTCAGCATAATCTTGCTACATTATGGCAGACCCTGCTCGGTGCCTCCTCCCCGATTACCGCTATTCTATCTTGCCCCCTCCATTTGCTGTTTCCGCCACATTCTCAAAACCGCTTTCAACTGCGACATCAATTAAAACGTCTTAAATCAGCAATTAGCGGATAATAAAAAATAGGCACGGTAATTTCCTGCCATTTTTTCATTTCTCGCTATTGTGCTCCAATGTTAAACTTTTCCGTCCGCTAGTAACTGGTAATGATTTACATTCTTTGGAGTTCTAACACAATGCGCATCCGCCTCCTTGGTTTTCTTTTTCTCATTTTTCAATTAGCGGGCTGCACAAAATTGCCCTACAACAACCTGGATAATGAACAGTTAGAGGCGATGTTGCGGCAAGGTATACCGATTATTGATGTCCGCCGCCCAGAGGAATGGCAACAAACCGGCGTCATTGCTGGAAGTATACGATTGACATTCGTTGATCATAATGGGCAGCTGCTACCAGATTTTCTGCCACGCTTGACAGAGATCGCCCCAAAGAACGATCCGGTGATCCTCATTTGCCGCACCGGTAACCGAACCGATGTTCTGGCGCGTCATTTGGTGGAGTATATGGGGTATACAAAAGTCTACAATGTAAAAGACGGCATTACCCGATGGATCAGTGCCGGCAAACCTGTGAATCGCCTGTAATTATTCGCTATCCGCTCAATAGCTTGCTTTGGGCGATACCGTCAAATATAAACTGAACAGCAAGCGCCGACAGCAACACACCGAAAATACGACTGATAACATGCATACCGGTGACCCCCAAAACCCGCTGCAATTGGGTCGCAACAAGAAGGCACCCCAATGTGACCAGCAATACAATTATTAGCGATGAATACACTATCGCCTGCTGAACCAGATTGCCTTCAGCATGAGCCATTAACAGAATTGTTGCGCCCATCGCACCTGGACCGGCAATCAAGGGTGTTGCCAGCGGGAACACAGATATATCGGCCCTGATCCTGGCCTCACTGGCCTCGGCGTCGGTCGTGGAAGTGGCGCCGGACGTGCGTCCAAACACCATTTCAATTCCAATAAGAAGCAACAGTATACCGCCCGCGGTTCGCAATGCCGCCAGAGAAATACCCAGACCAGCGAGTAACAGTTCTCCTATCAATGCAAAAACGCTGAGCACTACCGCAGCGATAACTGTCCCCCGAAATGCAATAACACGCCTTTCCGATACTGAGGACGAAATCGTCAGGGCCGCAAACATGGCGGCAACGTCAATTGGACCAATGGTAGCGAAAAATGTCGCCAGGGCAACGCCCCAGGTTTCAAGCATAGGCTATATAGGTTCGCAAACAGACAAACATACTACTTTCCTTTTACAATACATAATCTCATCCTGCCCAGTTTCAGTAATCGGGTATCGTTAATCCCTCACTATCTCAAACAACGCATCCGCTGTGTTCTTATCAATAGTGATTTGCATCTCGCAGTAGGCGCTGTGTTCCATGGGTTCTTCACCGCAATTACAGCCCGCAACCACTTCCGAGAAAAAAACCCCGGCCTTTATACTTATCGTATTACCCAAATCCTTTGCCGCCAATACCGTCACGGAGATATTGCTATCATTTACATGGCCGCCCTGTGAAGTTGCTTTATGCAAAGGCAATGAACCGGATTTCAGGCCTCGGATCTCCTTTTGCAAGGTCTGGGCAAACATCTCCGTTCTCCAGTCACGCAAGGTATAAGGAAACCTGATCATTATCTCAGCCTGGAAAACCCAGTCATTACCATGACGATAGTTTGTTACATGGGTAATAATTGCAATCCGTCATTCCGTTGAACGCAATCCACTAGCGGTCCTTGGGAAAATGACGCAAAGGCTTTCCGACATACAGTTGCCGCGGTCTGTCAATGCCATGAGTGCTGTCTTCCTGCAATTCCAGCCAGTGACTGACCCAGCCTGAAGTTCTTGCCAATGCAAATATGGCAGTGAACATGCTGTCAGGAAAGCCCATGGCACGCAACAAAATACCCGAATAGAAATCCACATTCGGATACAGTTTACGCTCTATAAAATATTCATCTTCCAGCGCAATCTCTTCCAGACGCATGGCAATATCCAGCAAAGGATCATCCAGCTGCAAATGCTCCAGAACCTCTTTCGCCGATTTCTGAATCACTTTTGCGCGTGGATCAAAATTTTTGTAAACACGGTGCCCAAAACCCATTAGGCGATAAGAATCATCTTTGTCCTTGGCGCGCGCAATGGCCTTGGGAATATTTTTGACGTCCCCAATTTCTTCCAGCATTCGCAGTACCGCTTCGTTGGCACCGCCGTGAGCCGGCCCCCACAAACTGGCGATTCCCGTTGAAATACACGCGAAGGGATTGGCACCACTGGATGCAGCAATTCTAACCGTCGACGTGGAGGCATTCTGTTCATGATCCGCGTGCAAAATCAGTATTTTGTCCATGGCTCGAGCCAACACCGGATCCACCTGATATTCCTCCGCGGGAGAGCCAAACATCATTTGCAGAAAGTTGGAGGAGTAATCGAGTTTATTCACTGGATAACGGTGCGGGCGACCAATATTATAGGTATAACAGGTGGCCGCGATCATGGGCATCTTGGCCACCAGGCGGATAGCCGCCTGGATACGCTGGCTGCGGTCGCCAATATTAAGGTGGTCGTGATAAAACGCCGATAAAGCACCGACTACCCCCACCATAACCGCCATGGGGTGGGCGTCACGACGGAAACCCCTATAAAAACTCATTACCTGCTCATGGAGTATGCCATATTGATTAATAGACTCTCTCATGACGTTCAGTTCGTCATCTTCCGGCAGCTCACCAAACATAAGCAAATACGCAACTTCCAGGTAATGCGCTTTCTCTGCCAACTCCTCAATGGGATAGCCCCGATAAAGCAAGACGCCCTTGTCACCATCTACATAAGTAATGGAGCTCTTGCATGAAGCCGTTGACCTGAAACCTGGATCAAACGCCAGCAAATCATAGCGACTGTATAGCGCACGGATATCCACCGCTTCCGGACCCATCGTGCCTCGCAATATAGGCAAACTCTCGTCTCCCTGTTCTTCCGAAATTACGGCATTAATAAATTTATTATTAGACATATCGCTTCTCCGTCCGATCCTGCGGCACTCGGTGTTTTTTCTGTCTGAGTTTGGTCATAAGTCTCTCGCTCCTATCATAAACGGCTACCAACCAAGATGCAGCCCCCAAACATTGCGATGAACGTATAAATACTCTTATATAACTAATGGTATTAACCTTTGCCTAAAAAGATTTATTCTTCGCTGCAGCTTCATCATAAACCCACTGTAATATAGCATCCTGAATTTGCGTGCCCGCCGCCTGAGGCGCTTTTTGATGGTTATGTAGACTCACCACCACCCATCTTTCATTATTCTTGTCCAGCACGTAACCTGCCATACCGCGGACATCATCGAGCAGGCCGGTCTTGATATGCAGACGTCCTTCCAGTTCAGTATTCGTAAAGCGGCTGCGCAAAGTGCCGTCCTGGGCGGCAATGGGTAGCGATGACATAAACTCCGGCATGTAGGGGCTGTCATAGGCAGCGAGCAACAGTTGTGCCAGATGCGGGGCACTTATACGGGTATCACGGGAAAGTCCTGCGCCGTTATCCAATACCAGTTCCGGAAATTCAAACTTGTGTTGACCGAGCCATTCCTTTAATACGCGAATTCCTTTTTCTGTTGTACCCGGCGGTCCGTACCGCTCGGCACCCAGGGTTAACAACAACTGCTGAGTCATGACATTATTGCTGTACTTATTTATCGCTCGAATAATGTCCGATAACGCCAGCGAGTCACTTCGATAATAAAGATCCGCCCCGACCGGCAGCGATTCCTGGCGCAACTTGCCGGAAAAATACCCGCCCTGTTCATTCCACAAATTTCGGAATACGCCATAAACATAATCGGCGGCATCCGTAACGGAACGGTAAAATGCCTGATCGCCGCAGGCACTGGGGAAGTTGCCGCTAAATTGAACACTGCTTTCCTTCGGCTGGTTCAGGACTTTCATATCAATACGTCGTACCCATCTTCCGGAACATCTCCCCCTTGTAAGCTTGATTCTATTTTTGATATGAAGTCCAGGATCCGGATCCGCACTTATCCTAACCTTTTGTTCTGTGGTATCCGGCACAAACTGGAAACGAATGGATTGGAAATTCAACATCAGAGCAGAGGGTGATACGTTATAGGAACGAAATGGTTGATCATCAAAAGCACCAGGGTCAGTCTCTTCCGGCTGAAAGTAACTCATGTCCACCACAAGATCGCCCCCGATGTACTGTAATCCTTTTTTGCGCACACCGCGCAACATACGCCAAAAATATTCAGTAACGAGATAGGGATCGCCGTAGCCTTTCAGATACAAATCGCTGCTGGTCACACCACCTTCCACCGGCGACTTCACATAGGCCTCGGTTCTCCATGTATAGGCCGGCCCCAATTCCTCCAATGCGACAAAAGTCGTTAACAATTTAATAGTGGAAGCCGGGTTTCTGGGTTTGTCCGGGTTCCATGACAATAAAGGTGTCGGCTCGCCGATTTTGTGCACATAAACACTCAGGCTGTCGGCACCAACCCGATGCTGCTTGAGTACGCGCATCACCGGAACCGGTAAGTCTTCGAGCACCCGGTAGGTAGCGGTGCCGTCGACTGCCACTGGATCGGCAGCCACAACCTCGCCGAAAAACGAAAATATCAGCGCCATCACAATGGAAAAACAATGGTTTAGCGACATAACTGTTTGTTATCTGGGTTTATTATAGAAATTGATGTTGTCATGCCGGAACCATTATAATTGACCATCTAAAATTACTGAAATACCCGATACAAGGTATTTTAAACAGCCATGACAATCAACAACATTAACAACAATCTTGCCAGTCACCGGCTGACTGTCGAAACATTTCCCGCATTCTACCGCACCATAATGGCGTTGCGGTTTCCTATTGATGTTGCCGATGTCATGGAGCTGCGCGATATTATTAATCACTCTACAGACCGTTTTTCCCTGCCGCCGGTAACGCCGGACTACCGTCAGTTCGTTAATGCCTTGCAAGGCGCAATTGATTCTTTTGGCATAGAAAACAAACGCCATTCTGAACGACTCATCAAAGTATTTACCATGTTTAGGCATTTACATTACCGCCACAGCATCCGATCACGGGACAAAGAGTTCGAATTGCGCCAGCTGCAAAGTGACAACCGGCTGGCCTATAGCCGTTCCATGCGCTATGCCATGGTATCGATACTGGCTGCGGTGACAGGTTCTATGGCGTGGCTTTCATTAACGGAACCAGGGTGGGGATTAAAAGGCGCTGTTATATTTTTCAGTTACCTGTCTCTGGATTATTTCCATTCCTTGGGTACTTTGGAGCGAGAACTGAAAATCATCACACGGGAACTAAATGCCGTTCTTCGTGAGCGGGTCAACTCTCTTAACTGGAAAACAATGATTCACAAGCTTTCCCTGATTCTTGGCTTCAAAAGAATTGAAGGTATCAACGTGTTCCTGATGAACAACAGCGCCGACTTTGGCGATGCGGAAAGAATGTATCACTAAGCAGTTACCCGCCCCGGTCCGGTAGTACCCACTCCATCTCTTCAACCTCTTGGGTGATGTTGCTTATGCAAACTCTTTAAGCGCTCCCGCGCCACCTGGGTATAAATCTGCGTTGTAGACAAATCTGAATGGCCCAACAACATCTGAACAACACGCAAATCGGCGCCATGATTTAACAGATGTGTGGCAAAAGCGTGACGCAGGGTATGAGGGGATAGCTTCTGCTTAATGCCGGCGGCAACAGCATAACGCCTAATGTTGTGCCAGAATGCCTGACGAGTCATGGCACCACCACGCGCCGTGGGAAACAAGATATTACTGGCTTTCTTCTTTACCAGAGCAGGCCTGCCATCCTTCAGATAGCGCGCCAACCAGCTGATCGCCTCTTCCCCTAAGGGTACCAGGCGCTCCTTGTTCCCCTTGCCGATTACTTTTAATACGCCTGCATCCAGGCTTATCTGGGCAAACACCAGGCCGATTAATTCCGAGACACGCAAACCGGTCGCGTAGAGTGTTTCAAGCATGGCGCGATCCCGCAGACCCAGTGGGCTTGATATATCCGGCATTTCCAGCAGTTTTTCCGCCTGTGATTCGGTGATTACACTGGGCAATGGTTTTCCTAGATGAGGCGTTTCGATATCAGTAGTGGGATTGTTTTTGCGCACTGATTCGCGCAACAGGTAATAATAGAATTTCCGCAGACTCGACAATTGTCTGGCGGTCGTGCGCGCTTTCACACCGCCCCGCACGTTAGCAGCGAGATAGCCCAACAGCTGTTCACGCTCCGCCTTCAGCAGCGAACTCTTGCGGTTTCGCAACCAGGCGCTTGCTGCCTCCAGGTCGCGGCGATAGGCCAGCAAGGTATTGTCACTCAAGCCCTGCTGTGACCACAGGTCATCAATAAATCGCTCAATGGTACTTGCATCAGTGGCCTTCATGCGCCAGTAACCAGCATTTGATATCAAACTTGCTGCCCGAGGTCTTTCCCATATATCCACCGAGTCCGGACCTGGCGATCACACGATGACAGGGAACAATGATAGGAATCGGATTTGCCCGGCAGGCATTACCCACGGCTCTGGCGCTGCTACCCAGTTTTTCCGCCAGATCACCGTATGTCGTGACCTTACCGGCAGGAATCTTGATAAGTTCGCGCCAGACCTTTTTCTGAAATGGTGTTCCTTCCAGCACCAACTCCAGATCAAATATGTGCTTCGGATTGGAAAAATATTTTACTAATTGCCTGGAGACCTTTTTGGCGCTGGCAATCGCGGGGGTACGAAGGGCACGAGAAGCTGACACAAATTCCAGCGCTCTGAGCTTGTCACTTTGCAATGACAGACCAATAGGGCCGATCGGGCTCGGTACAATACCTAGGAATCTCTCTTCTGATTTAGCCATAACTGTTGGATACTCCGCTCAATAATAATGCGTTGTCTTGGGTCTGAGGTAACCTCCAATAATCTTTCATAGGTGTTTCTGGCATCGTCTTTGAGACCAGCCTTTATCATGGCCTTCGCTGCATAAAAACGGGCCGCCTGACCCCAGGGATCATTGATTTCCGTATCATCAAAACCGGCTGACTGTAAATATAAGTTGGCAGCCTGATTAAAATTTCCCAGGGACATTTCTGAATCGGCCATCCAGAAATAAAGTTCGCGCTTTATCTGATTGCTTTTTACCTGATCAAATAAGGCACGAAAAAGTTCGAGTGCAGGCTGATGTTGCTGTAGCGCCTGCAGATCAAACACGACTCCAATAAATTTCCGGGCCAACTCATCGTCGATTTTCTTTGACTCGGATAAAACCAGTCGAAGCTTGGCGGCTCCAAGAGTCGATTTGCCGGCATAAATCAATATGCCTGCCTGCTGCAGACGCCATTGCGTCTGGTCCTCGCCTGTTGGCGCCATCTCCAGGCCATTAATCAGCGTCGAGGCAAACTCAATATCTCGGTGTTTTACAGCCTCCATGGCAATAACGGCACGGGCTTCGTCAGGAATGGTCTGCACTGACGGGTAACGACTGGCGCCGATATATAAATGACGCACCACCGTGTCATATTCCTGCTGATGCAGCAAACCGACCAATCGTTGATGAGCTATTCTCTTTGTTTCCGGTTCCTGGCCTAGATGTATCAAGAATGCGTAAATGGCCCTGGCCAAGTGGATCTGATCCGTATTTTGCGCCTGTGCCGCCTTGAGCCATTTTTGATCGTCACCGATCAGCAAACGTCTGTCATTTCCAACTCTCTCTGCGGTTCGTTCATAGGCTTTCCATAAATCGGATCCGCTGGCGACTTCCATAGGCGAATCGACAGGCATGGAATCCTCAATTGATAAATATTTTTCCAGGGCAAATACGTAGTTTGCCCAATCTCCCGCCAAATGCGCGGCCTCCGCGGCAACACTCCAGATTTGGCGGCTCAGCACAGGCTGGTCCTTTATTTTAGCTCCCAACTGCAACGCCCAACCCATGGCCTGTTCGGGTGAGTAGATACGTTGCCGCAGCCCTGCAAGCAAACGCAACATCTGCCCCTCATAGGACTGAGCACCGACCGACACCTCAAAGGCCGCGTTCATGTCACCGTTTCGCATTAATAAGCGTACTTCCAGTATCCGGGCGTCCTCATTATCGTCACCAAAATCCTGCTTGTATTTCTGCAGCGCGATTTCAGCATCCTGCGCATTACCTTCCAGCAAGTAACTGCGAATAATCAGTTGTCGCCACTGGGCCATGACCTGTTTTTCCGCTCCCGCAAACTGCAAGACCAGGCGGCGCAGGTGGGCACGGGCCAAGGTGGGATTGTTGGCACGAAAACCGGCGTTAGCACCCTCAAACAGGGCCCATTGGGTAAAGCCTTCGGGAAGATTGTGTGGGAGTTCTTCTGTGCGTCGACTAATGGCCAGCCAGTTTTGTTGTTCCGAATAAATAGCGAGACGCTGCTTTTCCCATGCCACCCATTGATCAACACTACTGCCGGCTTCCAGTGACGGCTGGGATTGCTCCAACAACCAGATCGCCAGCTGTGACGCGCCACCCTTGCTCAACAGCGCCGCTCTTTGCACAATTTCGTCTGCACTCATGACTGCCCCCGGCAAAAACAGGAAAGCAATCAGAAGCGCTTGTTGAAATTTCTTCATTTCAGTCAGAGCCATATATTTCACAGGCCATAGCTTAAAGTAATTGGCGCCCATACGAAAACAGGCGTCATGCCGAAACATGACGCCTGCTCATCATCGCAGTAAAAGCTGAAAAACCTTACAGTTTTTCCTTGATGCGGGCAGCCTTACCAGAACGATCGCGCAAGTAGTAGAGCTTGGCCCGGCGTACAGCGCCCTGGCGCTTTACCTCGATCTTGGCTACAGCAGGGCTGTGCAAGGGAAATACACGCTCCACACCTTCACCGTAGGAAACCTTGCGTACGGTAAAACTGGAGTTGAAGCCGCGTGAACGAATAGCAATCACCACGCCTTCAAACACCTGCAGGCGCTCACGATCACCCTCTTTGACTTTTACATGAACAGCAACAGTATCACCGGGATTAAAATCCGGCACATCACTCTTTAATTGCTGCGTTTCAATTTCCTGGATAATGTTACTCATATCTCTACTCCTGACTCTCATGCTCCTGCTGGAACCGTTCCAACAGTTGCTGCTGTTCTTCAGTTAGCGCCAATTGCGCCAATAAATCCGGACGCCGTAACCAGGTGCGTCCCAACGATTGCTGTATACGCCAGCGCCGAATGGCCTCATGGTCACCAGACAAAAGCACCTCCGGCACTGCCTGACCACCATAGACCGCAGGGCGCGTATAATGTCCACAATCCAGCAAACCGTCAACGAAAGAATCCTGCTGGGCAGAATCCTCGTCACCCAATACACCGGGTAACTGCCTGGCAACGGCATCAACCACTACCATGGCCGGTAATTCGCCCCCGGACAACACATAATCGCCTATGGACCACTCTTCCTCGATTTCCGTCCCAAACAGACGTTCATCGATGCCCTCATAACGCCCTGCTACCAGGATCAGTCCCGGCCGCCTGGCCAGTTCCTTGACCCCCTTGTGGTCCAGTTTCCTGCCCTGGGGTGACAAATACATCACCGTTGCCGAGGCATTGTTCTTGCGGGCCGCCTGAATAGCTGCCGCCAACGGCTCCGCCATCATGACCATGCCCGGTCCACCACCGTAAGGGCGGTCATCCACCGTCCGGTGCGGGTCCTGAGTGAAATCCCTGGGATTCCACAAATCCAGGCACAAAACCTGTTTCTGGATGGCCCTGCCGACGACGCCCAGTTTCCTGAACGCCTCAAACATCTCAGGAAATAAGCTGACTATATCCAGTTTCATGGGCAGACCGCGCTGATCTTGCTAAAAATCGGGATCCCAGTCGACTTCCATGACGCCTTGCGTCAAATCCACCCGTTTTACCACGTCGGGGATATAAGGGAGCATTCGACTCTTTTCAGGACTCTCCACTACCAACACATCGTTGGCGCCTGTTTCAATCAAGTGATCCACTATCCCCAGATCAACCCCGTCCAGGGTAACCACTTTTAATCCAGTCAACTGTGACCAGTAATATTCGCCCTCGACAAGCGGTGGCAACTGATCCGGCAAAATGGCGATACGGCTACCCACCAATGACTGGGCCTGATCGCGATCTACAAACCCCTCGAGCTGGACAGTAATACCTTTTGCACCGGCCCTGCCCTCCTTGACCCTAATAGACCGCCAGTTGCCATCAATTTCCAGTAACCAGGGGTCGTACCCTAATATGGCCTCCCGCGGTCGGGCATAGGAATACACCTTGACCCAACCCCGCACACCAAATAACCCGACAATTTCGCCCATGAGCACCGGCTCATCGGTCTTGATACTGGCCATCGGGCCGCTACTCAAATCAGGCGGAAATACCAGCCTGTTTCAGCAGTTTGGCAACGCGCTCGGAAGGTTTCGCGCCCACGCCGATCCAGTAATTAGCGCGTTCGGCGTCGATACGCAGCTTTTCTTCGCCTTCAGCCGCCAGGGGATTAAAAAATCCCAGGTGTTCTATGCTTCGGCCGGTGGCTGCCCGACGGCTGTCCGCTACCGTAATACGATAGAAAGGCCGTTTTTTCGCGCCACCACGAGCCAAACGAATGGTTACCATGCAAGTTCCTCTATACGAATTCGTGATTTGTCTGCCGGATATACCCCTGAAAATGGGCACCCCCCGGTCAGAAAGCGCGCAATTGTGCCCCTTTTGAAGACAAAAATAAAGCCAAAAGCTCGAAATAATTAGACCGGACAGATGGGTGCACTGCTCTCCGGAGCGCTATTTTTGACCGTTCTTTACCAGCCCTTTCAGGAAATCCACATAGGGCGGCGTATCCCACGGGCGCCCACCCAGGGCCTGATATCGGATTCTGCCCTCCGGATCCACCAGAAAACTTGCGGGCAGACCCCTGGGCTGCCAGACCTCGGTCACCTGCCCCTGTCGATCCATGAGCGTTACCAGATCAGGCGCCGCCACCGTCAAAAACTCAAACACAGTGTCGTCAGTCTCCGCAGTATTGACCAGTACCAATCGAAACCCTGCCTGCTTGTGCATTTGCGAGGCCAGGCGCTGGATAGCAGGCATTTCCTCTCGGCAGGGGCCACACCAGCTGGCCCAGAAATGCACCAGCACCCACTGGCCGCGCAGCGCTTTCAAGTCGGTCTGGTTGCCATCGGAATCGGACAGCACAAGCGAGGGTGCCACCCGGCCATCATGAGGTATCACTCCGTTGGGGAGGGGTGTCGCCATCGCGAGGGTTGCAGCTAACACAAGCCCCACCAGGCTATATATCTCCAAGTACCTTGTTCTCATTTGTGACTATCCAGGGCTATCCCGATGCAATTCATTAAATCCATCATACCCCATCCCGGATAAACGCTAAATTGCGGATCAAAAAAAAGGGCTGCGCATGCAGCCCCTAACCCCAAAGATCTTCTCAGGATTTACGGTTATCTGGAGAAAACATGCGGTGTGTGGCATCTCTTACAATCATTACTGGCTTTCTTGCCACCGGTATGCTGATTGTTGTGACACACCTTGCAACGGTCATTTCCAACAATATAACCGGTCGCCCCCATGCCCGGCGTATAACCTGTCAGGTTGGGTTTCGCCTGTCCCAGTTCCGCTGCTGTGTGGGTGCCATGACAGGCATTACACTTAACCATGGCGTGTGTCATAAACGACCGTGAATATTGATCCACCAACTGCGTGTTGGTTTCATGACAACCGCCGGAGAGACAGGAATAACTGAACTCCACAGCGAAGCTGGTATCGTAAACCTGGGTTGTACCACCTCCACCTCCACCTCCGCTTCCATCACCACCACCGCCACTGCCTCCATTCTTTCCTGCCAGAACATAAGGCACCGTGAATACCAGCAGCAAAGCCAACACCGCCATGGTCAATCTTTGTATTGTGTTTGTTGAAGTTTTCATCACACTGCCCCCCTTAAGCCTTGGCCAAATGAACAGCGCAATGTTTATATATCGGCTGTTTGCAGTCCTTGTCCACATAGTTCATGGTCAGGCGATTGGTTGCGGCCAGCCGGCCATTATTGATTTGCTGATCAAACGGATCCGTATCACCAAAATGCATTGGGCAAAAGACTTGTCCCGGGTTTACGGTGTCCGTCACTCTTGCGCGAATGGTGATATTACCGCGTCGTGTTGTGAGCTTGACCAGATCGCCAGTAGAAACCCTCAACGCACCGGCATCATCGGGATGAATCTCGACATAGTTCTCCGGCACCATCTGATGTAATTGCGCCACCCGCTTGGTCTTTGTCCGGCTGTGGAAATGTTCAATAACTCGGCCGGTAATTAGCCAGTACGGATAGTTGCTGTCCGGTATCTCCGGCGGCGGCACATAATCCACCGCCCATAAGTAGGCACGGCTCAGATTGTCAGGGTCGACCCATGCGGCATCAGCACCGCCTCCCTGCGTTTTACCCCAGTTGGTATTAAACTTTCCATCGGCATACAGACGGGCACCGCCATACACATTACTCGGCGTTGATGGCCATTGGATACCATTGTTGGCCTCGATTTTTGCATAGGTCATGCCGCTCATATCGCAAATGGTACCTGCGGACACAACTTTCCATTCTTCAAAACAGGCCTCTGCCGACGGGAAGTACCCCAACGGATTCCCGTTGCGATCTGCAAACCGGCTATCCATGCTGGCAATCTTTTGTGCAACCATGCCCGTTATCTCCAGATCGGAATAAGCACCGTAACCCTGACTGCGCAATTCATAACCTGCCGGCAATACCGCCTGCCGCCCCAGGTTTACCTTGCGTTCGGAACAGGTATAAACACCGGTCTTTTCACCCCACATGGCTGCGGGTAAAAACAGATCGGCAAAATGCGTGCATTCCATCGGCTCATAAATGTCCTGTACCACAACGAATGGCCGATTCGGGTTATTAAAATCCACATAGGATAAAAACTTGTTGAGGTCCGGTAACGTCACCGCCGGATTGGTGCACTGGATCCAGAACAGATTCAACTGGCCATTACGCAGCATCTCGACATGACTGTTAATATTCTGGTAGTCGCGGTTGGACGTAATCGGAGTCGGTTTGTGCGGCGGAATCTTACCGCGCGGCACATTCCAGAAATCTTCCAGCCACCCGGTATGATCAGGGTTGTAGTAGTTGCGATACCCTGCCAATGCCGACGATGCGCCTGCCTCACGATTACTCATGGCAGTGGCCTGACCAGTGATACTGAAAGGCGAGGAACCGGGACGGCCAATCTTGCCCATAATCAGATGCATGGCGCAAATCATGCGCACCACATCCGTGCCACCCATGGACTGATACACGCCCTGAATAAACACTGATAGCGTTTCCTGCGACGTGCCTATCCACTGCGCCGCCTTTTGTATATCGGCAGCAGGCACACCGGTAATCGAGGCAGTGTAGTCGGGCGTATACTTGGCAACAGTTGCCGCCATAGCATCGTAGTTTCGTGTGTGCTGGTTAATATAGTTTGAATCCGTCCAGTTATTAACAATGATCTGTTGCACAATACCGTTAATCAGCGCGAGATTGGTGCCGGGATTAAGACGCAGGTGCAAATCCGCACTACGTGCTGTCTGTGTTCTGCGCGGATCTACTACTATCAGCTTGGGTGCCCGCAATGTTCGACGCGCCCTGGCAATACGTCGCCACAACTGAGGATGCATTTCTGCGGGGTTCATGCCAAATACAAAGAAGCAATCGGTATTCTCTACATCGTCGTAACAACCCGGAGGTCCATCAGAACCAAATGTCGACAGATAACCTACTACTGCGGCTGCCATACAAAGCCGCGTGTTGGAATCCATGGTGTCTGTGCCTATAGCGCCCTTGCCGAACTTGCCAAAGGCATAGTATTCCTCCAGCGTCCACTGCCCGGTGTTATAGGTGCCAACAGAACTCGGCCCGCCCCTGTCTACTGCATCAATAATCTTCTGACTCAGGAGCGTGGTAGCCTCGTCCCAGGTAATACGCTCCCAGACACCTGCAGCATTTCTCTTAAGAGGGTACTTGCCTCGAGCGCCGACGTTGAGGTCATCATCATGCAGTATCTTATGTTCGTAGAGACCTTTAACGCAGACGCGTCCGGCATTGGTGGGGTGCGCACTATTCCCTCGAACAGCCACTGCCCGGCCCTGGGAGTTGACACCGATTTGCATGCCACAACCGAATGAACAGTAGCCACAGACAGAGTAAACCCAGTCTGTTACGTTATTAAAATTATCATCTGCCTTGGCGATCTCACCAGTAACCAGGTTTAACACCCCACCCGTTACAATCGCCTGTGATCCAAGTAATGCGCTCCACTTCAGGAAGGTTCGTCTGTCCTGATTGCACATTTTTGAATCTGATTTAATTTTATCTATTTCCTCCGATGAAAAACTCTCCTTTAATATATTCCCAGGATCACGTTGTTGCGACATAGTCTCCTCCAAGCCACTTTATATAGTGCTGTGTATAATTACCGGCTAATATAGATAAAGCCTGTTTATATCAGAGCAAAAATACTTGTTTGGGAACAATGAAAAATGTCACTGCGACGTCACCTGTAAATTCAGTGACGGGATCTATGGAACAGCGCAATGGGAATAAAAGTTGAGAAAACGCAACGTCTACATATTTTCTTAATAAAACGAAGCTGTGCGAAAAATCAATTACCCTCAGAAATATGCAACAGGGTCGAGTAATCGTTAATGACAAATCCTTCTCTGGTAAGTCCGATAATATTGTCTGATTCCATCTTTTTCAGGCAACGTATTAATGTGCGTTGCGTGACTCCAAGCATGTCAGCCAATTCCACTCGCGTAAGTGATTCGCAGAGATGGTCTCCGTCAAGATTGTTTTCCTGATGAGTGTTATTCAGGAATATCAGATAGGAGGCAACGCGCTCGATAGCGCTTTTTTGACCAAGATTTGCAATA
>Ga0224511_10000974_pt1 | contig 16025 bp, 10 predicted proteins | sample SF_May12_sed_USG_2_FD_169988 | JGI IMG/M metagenome (GOLD analysis project Ga0224511, IMG submission 169988) | Sediment microbial communities from San Francisco Bay, California, United States - SF_May12_sed_USGS_8_1 | ecosystem: Environmental > Aquatic > Marine > Sediment | place: USA...
ACATTTTTCTTCAAAACTAGCACATGGTACCTATTGTTTATGCTCTATTACGCAGTTATTTAGACTTTAAGGGATAGTTTAGATTTTTCCCATGTTAATGCCCAAACCGTGCTCTGGTGACTTTAATCTATGTGAAACTCTACATTATGATATGAAGAGAGGCGAATATGGTACAAAATGGTACAGCGAAGCAATGGGCTTCTTCATTTATTAAAAAAAATATAGTACATGAAACTGCAAAAGTAATTTATTTGGTCACTAGTACACTTACACTTTTATTCATAGTTCGGCTGATTGACCTATAAATTGATTACATGTAACAATATATGTGTCAAAGTCTGAGATTTTGGTTCAAATTGATGAAATGACCTTACTATGAAAAATGAGGTTCAAATAACGCATCAAATTATATTGTATTTAAGACTAGTTTCACAGGTCTACAAAAACTGTAAAACGTGGTTCCGAGTCAATATCCTTAAAAATCATATAAATAGATCATATATTTGCAAAATTATATTATTAAAATAACCACAAATGTATTGATAAAACTGTATCGGCCTTATATTGATATGTAAACCGTTCATGATGAATTAGGCATTTATTTCATAGTGGTAAATTGACATAAACAATAGGAATATTTTGATTCTATATTTATAATTGTAATCTACAAACATATCCATTTCAAAATTATACCAACTTCTCAATATCGCTTTAATAGCAAATTGGACCCAAAATGTCAGACTCGGACACATATGTTTAGTTTTAGTTTAGTTTATTTGTCAAACATCCAAATGGTCTTAGACCCATGAGGCATAACAAGGTATAACTAATGATCGCCATGCATTTAAACATTCGTTAACCCATTTGATAAACGTACGTGCGGGCTATCAAACTATATGTTAAATATTAACACAAACAATTAAACTCTGAATTTGTTTTAAAGTAAACAATCACCTATTATATTCAGTAAATTGTTATAACTAATCCATTAAGTACACTCCATGTATTCTTGTTTTTTCGCTCTGACGTTACAAAACTTACAGTTAAAGATAAACGTAATACTAAATCATTAGTAAATATGTTGGCAAAGGCCATAACAAATCATTTTATACATATACCAGTGTAATAAGCACGGCCATAACATATAACGCATATCATAACACATAGATTATCATTTGCTTAAGGTATGACCTTCCTAATGGACTATGAAGGATACACATTTGTATTTTTTATCAAAAAAAATAAACAAGTTTTTTTCATTAAAATGTGATTTATATTATGCTTTTACTTTTCAACCGTAGAAAAATATTTTTAAAATGCAAGTTACCAATATTTGCTTAAATTAAATTAAAGGGAAGTAATTTTACACCTTATTATCTCCCTTAAATATGAATAAAATGAAAATTTTCAATCTTGTTTATAAAATAAAAAATAAAAAAACTGAGAAAAGTTGTGCGGTGGATCGTCTTAAAATGGCATATATTTAAATAAAAAAGTTTTATAAAATCTCTTCCTAGCTGCAAATATGTGAATCCATTAGGAAGGTCATACCTTAAGTATACTTTAAATGTTCATGCCGTCTACTTCTGTTCAATGCGACTGAGATTCTACTAGCTGTGTATTGACATAGATTTGTGTTTAAAAGCTCTTTCTAGGTACATAGTATTGTGGTATAAGCTGTTTTCTTAAATCATTATAATGGATACATTCAAATATAAAATGATACTCCTCTTTAAGTTTGTGACAAGCGATACATTTCTTTGTAAAGTCTATGTGATGACATCCTTAAACGTGTTAAACAAATTCTAAAACGTGCTATATTTAATGTGTCTAAGTAAGGTTGGTACAAAAAATCTGCGAAATGTTTGAAAAATACTGCTCTACTAGAGTTATCCAGTTGACTTCTCCATTTCTGAAGAAACTGGTCCTTAAGTCTTTGATTAACTTACGACAAGAAAAGTTTAACATTTATCTACACTCTGGTAATACCGTGCATCTGCAAAACCTAAAGTAAACAACATGTCTCTAAAAAGGGATCACTAGATTTTACAATTTGGTCTATCTAAAATATCTTCACATAGCATGTTATATACAATATGAGTATAAAGCTTATTATCATATAGTATTATTTTTATCCAATATTTGACATTATTATATAGTGTACAATTCCGCATTGCATATCTGCCAATCTCACCATATACAGAATCGTTTTGTGTACACTTTTTACTCCTAATAAACGTTTACAAAATTGCATATGTATACGTTCAACTGCATTTCCATTGTAAAATCTCCAAACTTCACTGCCATAACTAAGATTAGGAACAACTTACTTATCAAATAATTCTAGTTTATGTTTAACACCTACAACAGTAAATATATACAGATTTTTATTTATCTTAAAAATTGCCTTAAATGCTTAAACTACCACATGTTGTAAAAACTATACCCAGGTAGACAATTCTATTAACAAATTCTAATTCTTGATCTCCATATTTAACGGATATATTACTAGGCAATCTAACACCTTTTTAAGTATCATAACTTTAGTTTTAGCAATATTAACACGTTACAATAATTGTATAGTAAATCTAGGCTATTTTGCAGATCATGTATGCTATTGGCAAACAAAACTATATCGTCAGTATACAATATACAAATAATTTAAACATATTAACATCAATTCCATTTGCACCTTTTTCAACAACCATATTTTCTAAATCGTTTCCAAACATAGAAAATTAAAAAGGGGATAAGCACAAGCTGATACTCAAAGCTTTTACCCAGTGAGTTCATTTGTTTAACACTTGATTTATCATACATTGATTAAAAAATCTTTAATATATTTCCTCTATTTAAAGCCAAATTCTGAAAAGTTTTAGACATAGATTGTCTCGAAAAATATAATCAAACGCTTTACTGAAGTCAACAAAAGCACAAAAAAGATGTTAACTATTATTTATCAAATTGTTGATTAAAACATGAAGTACAAAAATATTGTCTGTTGTGCCCATACTAGCCATAAATCCTGCTTGTGCTTCAAAATAAACACTATATATTTCGGCCCATTCACACAACCGATTATTTAGAACTCTTATAAATAATTTACCTAGTGTGCTTAATAAGGTAATGCCTCTGTTATTATAAACTTCATTGACTCTACCCTTTTTGTGCTGTGGTACAATATACCCCTCGGACCAGGAGTCATGAAATTATCACAATTTAAAAATCTTTCCCTTTCATCAAGTTTATTTATTTACTCTAACAAGTTTGGAAAACTAACGTTATACAGTGTGGGTAGTGTTATAACAAACACTGACATGGGTTTCTTTGTCAACAGCTTGATAAAAAACAGAAGAAAACCTCAAGTCGTTGGTCGTTGTTAATAAGCATGTAACAACACAAGCAAGTGACCCATGCTTTCTATGTTTCGATTACAAAACTGATAATATATGAGTGACACTAATGTTTACATGCATTCTACTAATAGTAGTTATACTCCAAATAAATTATAAAATATCTCTTATGAAAACGCGGTTGGAGTTCTCAGTTCATAGATAAGCAACCACTGTAGAAAAACATTAAACAGTCTGGCATATAACCGTTTGCAGGACGTAGTGATGAGCATTCGAAACTTGAGCCTAAAGACGTGACGTCATTCCACGGCGTTGTAGTAGACGTGTGTCGGGTTCTCTACCGTCACCCGAACGTCCGACGGGTCAGTGTCCTCATAATTGCCTTGTTGAATAAGACACGTTTTTATTTAAATGGTTTGGATTTATCTACATGCAGGTGTGTTACTGTTAATGCTATAACACTTGGTCATAAAACATATATCATTATTTGTTTACCGTTAATTAAAAAATTCTTCCAAGAACTTTGCCCTCAGCTCCAAGTAGCGCACATAAGGGCCTTTTAAGACGCCACATAACTACAAACTAAAGAAGCTATGGTTTAAATCGTTAAACACGCCTATGCCATATATTTACCTCTTTACACTGCTATGTAATAAAAACAATATTTTCAATAAACAAACCTGTATTGTCAGCCCCGCTCTTGTTGATGGTGTCGTATGTCACCTGCTGTCGGTCGGAATCAAGGCCCTCGTAGACACCGGACTTCGGTTGTTGTGCCGTGAGATTTCTACAACCAACATTAACTAAAATAAAACACCTACTAGTATTTGATATACGGAAACGAGACTACATTCCAAAGAATGCTAATGCTAGAACTTTGGCCAACAGTGCACGGGCACTTAGAAATATTGTTGTAATCTGCTGTGGTTAAGTTAAAACGGCAACATAACTTTTGTCCTCGTTAAAGTCTTACTAGAATAATACGGGGATACATAAAATGGAAAAGAAGATAAACGTTAAAGAACATGACAACTAACAACTTTGATATTGTACCTTACTCTCCGTGTTTGTAAGACGAGTAATACTATCAGAATGATGATAACAACTCCAGAGAGAGATCCGACCACTGCTGCTGGAACATTGGGACCGGATTGTTGTGCGACTGTGACTGGTGATTTAGTTGTAATTGGCATAACCGCTTCTTTAGTAGTTGTTAGGCCATTCGTTTCTGCGCAAACAGTCAAGACAGATATATTTAATATTATTTCTATTGCAAACTTGTGAATTAATAAATCCTATATCAAAACAAACTGATGAAAGTGAAAACTAGATTGTACAACATGCGAAACATTTGTTTGAAAATCAAAGCTCTTAAATACGTAATTAGATAAGAATTGACTAAAACAAGTTGGGTTAAATTAACATAGCTAAATTAAAATTATTTGAAGTAATGTCACTGACCCATTTCACAGTCTTCATTATTGTATCCATGTACACATCCCTCCAGACATTGTACCAGGTCGTCACACCTGCTGCCGATAATGGTCGCTTTGCAGACGTCAGAACACTTGGTTTTGCACATTGGACTAAAGTGGTCGGTTTCACAACCAAATGAGCATTCGCCATTCCGCTCACATTGATTGTTGACACAATTGTCACTGCACGGTGTTCCACAGAGTTCGCCGTGCAATGTTTGATTCGCGCATTCAAAACATTTCCCAGATTCATGATCGCATCCACTTGAGGAACACCCACTGCTACAAGACACGTTACAAAACAGTCCCCAATAACCGTTTATACAAGAAAAACATTCTCCTGTTGTTTGATTACATTTTGTGTTTAGGCAGCCAGCGTTGCAAAAAAAATTGACAACTATTTCCATAACGAGTGCCATCTGTGCAATTAATGCAGTTGCCCGTACTGGATTCACACTGCCCACATCGGCTGCTGCACCTTTTAGGACACTCACCAGTCCATCTATCACACGTGTAATTTATACACCATATATAACATTGAATGTTGCAATTTAACCCATAAACATGTGTATTCGAACAATGGTAGCATGTTCCGTTCTGATGGCAACCGAGATCGGTGCACCTTTGGCACTGCTGATCACACTGGGATCCATAATATCCAGTGTTACAGACAAAACACGCTCCAGCGTTGATTTCACATCCGCCATTACAACCACTGGAGCATGTCTGACTACACTGAGAACCATACAACCCCGTCTGACACGCCGAACAATCACCAGTGACAGAACACGAGGTACACTGTGAAGGACATGCATATTGTACATCACACAGTCCAGTAACGATATCACATGAACCGCCGTTACAGTCACAGTCAAGAGTACAAGATGGTCCGTGTCTACCAACACGACACACTGTACACTGGGTCTCATCAATACAGGCTTGACAAGCATCCATGCACTTGTTTGCACAATGCACACCATAATATCCTTCTCTACACTGACAAGATCCATCAACAGCAGAACATGTGTTATTAACACAGTTTTGAGAACAAGTTTGATTACATTGACTTCCATAGTAGCCTGGTTTGCATGTACAGCTGCCGTCATTCATGCCACACACATATCCTTCACACCCTGCACTACATGCCCTGTTACACGTTGGTCCCCAGTATCCAGACCTGCACGAGTCACAACTATTGCTGTCAGGACACGTCTGGCATGCAGGGTAGGTACACCCTATACAGTCTTTACCAGACGGATAGTAGCCATCTACGCATCTGCTACACGTGTTTCCCGAGCATGACGTGCACTTGGCGTCACATGCCAAGCCTGTCTGACCTAGAGATATATTTATAAAATATAGTGTTTTTTATGTTTCATACAAAGGTATATCCATTTATATATCCAAAAACTTCATGTTAGTCTATTTAATTGTTTCAAGTTAATTCATTTTTTGCATACAACAAAACATGCCTCAATAGAATTCGATCATCAAGGATACTCATTGGTTCGATATTAAAAATATTTTTCCTGAAGTGTTAGCAAAAACATTATATGAACATAGTGATATAGTAAAAATATCATATGACATGCAAACAATGTATCGTTTAAAAAGACACAAAAAGATAAACATATTTTTGTTAACCTTGAATGAGTGCATATTTAGTTTAAGTTATAAAACACTACTTTTATATTATGTACTACATTCTTACCCAAAACTGTCTTTGTAACAATAAACAAAACTAGTAAAGCTGCAGGTTGGTACTTAAGCCAGATCATTTTCAGACCCGTTTCCGACGGTAATATTATTTTATATCCACATTTCAAAATACAGTTCAAGTAATGAACATCTTGAATATTTTATTTCAACCGAAATAAAAAAACCCAACAAGGAAGTAAAGTGGTTCAACGTAGTCAATTTAAATAAACTGTTCCACTCGAAATAACATTAAAGTTGCATACCGTACATGAAATGATATCAAGGAAGTCGCAGTATTTAACAGCAATTGAGTTCAGGCACTATTCAGTACAATACAGGTAGTTTAAACGCATATTGCAAAGATTTCTGTTGCACCAACTCAGAAATCGACATCTGAAGCAAATGACAAGTAAAAGCTGTGACCCTTGTGACAACAATGATTCTGAAATATATTTGTATAGGGCTAGCCGTAATATTATGTACCAGGCTTTATTTTGGTCGTATTTTTAGCAACCATTTACACTTCAAAAATCTAATACATAATGTATGGCCGACGGTAATAAGACTTATTTTAAGAAGATTAGACAGGGTTGATTCCTTCGCGCGACGACTATTTTACGCACGCAGTTACACTTTGAATTAATATCTTATTTATAAATTCAAAATTCAAAATTCTTCCATAATTAATTTTTATCCCGCAAAGATAGATTTCACTTATAAACCTGGTACATATTTTTCAACTATGGCACATGATTAAATCGGTCGGTAGGTGGCAAGATTTTTCTTTAAAGATGCTAGGTCTATATCTTTATACCCTTAAAATCGGTCACAAATCTTGAAAAATATGTTAAGAATACTAAAACAAATTATTTTTGCCATAGAAAATGCTAAATTTTGTGACAAATAATGTTTCATTTTTACAAAAAGTTAAAACACAACGACAAAAGAACACAAAAATCAAACATAAAAACCATGCCGGAGCCGGGAATTGAATCCGGGACCTCTCGCACCCAAAGCGGATGCGTTACCTCTGCACCGAATTTACTGAGGGTAGTCTTATGACTTTAGCAAGCTATTTAACTGTTTCGACGCAATGAGTTGAATCGTAAATAAACAAAGCCAATTTTGCGGGCCACACATTTTCAATAAATTCATTTTTTTCTGTAATATTTATACATGCATAGACTGCATATTTGGTAGTTTCTCATATTTACGGGAGTAGGCTTTAATTACTTAAATGTGGTTAAATTGTAAGATGTAAACAATTCTAACCTAAACCGTACAAGTTAACATTAATTAAAGAATCCACACTCACTTAAAGCGTTGTGTTTTAAAAGGAACGTTTAATATGTTAGTATCTGAAGGCTCTGGTACTAGGGATGTTTTTAAGTGAAATGGTCAATGCAACTGTACTTACATTCTGCTGGACAATGGCCAATGCGGTTTTCCCACGAGAAAGCTGACATAGTTTCACAGAGAAACACGAATACTTCCGTTTCATGAATTTCTGGGTAACGGACTTGATCACGCATGCGCAGGAAATCAGCCAGCACGTGCCGTTCTAGCTTCTGTCGCTGTGTGAGCCGATTGCTAAAAATGCTCATGAGGGTTGATCTCAAACAGCAGACGTAGATGTCATCTGCATAAACATTATGTTGTACCACTGTGCAACATTTTGTCACGCATAATTATTGTCTGTTTACAGATTTAGATTAAATCACAAACATTGCCATGGCTTCTTTTGTAAGCAAATACATTGTGTTGGAATTCTTAGTGTATTCTATTGTTAAGATAAATATATTATAGCAACTATGGCCAGCAGTTAAGCTATCTATAAATTACACGTTAATTAATTCACACAGATGGAAGTGCCACCCGACACAACGATGAACGCATAGAACGCCTGATACATAAATATATAGTGTCGCTTCACAACATTGTAATTTTACACACAACTATTGTCGTTAGCCATGCATCATGTACCATTGTCAGACATGTGAAGGTCGACCAAATATGAGTGCTGCTGCTTATGGCAAAAATATGTTTCGGTTTATAGTGTATACGTCGTGACAGTTGATTTGATCTATGTAGAAACAGCCTGCTGCTTTCGTGTACTTGAGGCCGCTCATGCTGACATACTTCGTTTGTGTGTTGAATATAAAAAATGCAATTGCTTAATACATTATTTTATTTTTGTATAAATTGTTAATAGTGTATGTATGAAGATTTGTTCATATTTACAATGAGGACCAATTTTGCTATGTTATAGTTATATTCACATTATGTTTTATACTAGTATACACATAGGCTGTATATCCGTTGTTTTGTTTCTAGAAGTACACATTGTTAGATTTGTCATAGATCTAGGTTTTAGTATAGACACAGTACCTGTACAATGTTACCGATGACTAATAACATATATTTATCTAATGAAATATCTATATATGTTTAAAACAGTTATTAACTCGCAGTTGTCGGTTTGCTTTACGCACATATTATGTGAAAATTGTTGTTATTCATTTTGTCAATATACCCACCTCCTTATCAGTGGTGTAAGTGTCGTTGGATCCAATCATCAAAGAAAAAAAGAAAACACCCCCAGGAAACATAACCTGCATAGGGACTATAGCAACCTCGGTTTTATTGAAGATGTTCATCAATGGTTATAAAAGATACGACACCACACCATCTCTCACTAGTATTTAGATATTAGAAGTGATTCGTGTCACATTCTGAAGCAGAGATCTTACTATAATATTTCGTATCTAAAGTGTTGTATAAAAACTTTGTTATTGCCACTTGTATGAGGCAGTGTACCAGATACAACATTTCTTTAAGGTCAAGGACAATCCCTATAAGAAATGATCTGCGTTGTCTGGTGTGTAGCCGTTTCTTAATTTGTGTGGGTATACATTAAAGAACATTTAATGTAAGTCATGTAAGTCACCCATATGGAAGGAAGTGCAATAGAGATCTATTTCAAGGGTTTTAGAAATTAATGGATAGAGCGTTGGATTCGTGATTAGAGGTTCACTTCTGTGATATAGCGTACTCAGTGCTGAAAAACGGTGTTTTATTTAAAAGAAATTAACAATAGAAAGGGTCAAAATTACTACGTTAATCAATGCAAAAAAATCTGTTTACGAGTTGATTGACTCTCTTTTAATGAAGCAAACCTCTTGTTTTATAATGTCTGTATTAATTGAAAAGCACAAGTCTTAAAATTCTAAATATGATTTTTATTATTTGAATGTGCAAATACAATATACTCTGATGTAAATATCAACGTATACTTAGGAGAAGTGAGCTGATAATATTTAGATCTTAGTGCAAAAATGTCCAATAAAAGAAGTTATACCTAACATCTTTTGTTGTTCCTTTACATGCATAGTTGTAATTCGTATGTTTTTAGCAAAGTATATGCTATTGCAAATAGTTGAAAGAGACTGTTTTTAGTACATGTATGATAATATTAAGTACATCTTCATAACATCCTATACACGTAAATGTACTTCACAAAAGCTTTCATATTAGTTATGTACACAACTAACCTCTTAAAATCATTTGTTCGTTCACTATGCAAACCTACATTTTGCTGCCTAAATTAAGTCAAGGGGATAAAAGATATTCTTATAATATTCATTGTTCAAAATACAACTTCCATTACATTACACTATTAAACACGCGTAATTGAAATACCCGGAAGTTAAAAAAAAACATGCGCAATAGAAATACTCGGTAGTTTTTAAACCACGCGAAACTTGACATTTCCCTAGATTAAAACCAGTATGCGCATAATATTATTTTTGCACTGAAGCGTAAAGCGTAAATTAAGGACATAAACGCAACCCAGATACAAACATCCCGTAAAACAAGAACGTGGGCTATCATATATAAATAATATAAAGTCAAGAAAAGCAAACAATGGTATTGCACACAATGATACATATAAATATATACGGTATTGCCCATAAAGCAGCAAGAGAGATTTACCTGGTTACTAGTGTACATACATTTTAATTCATGTTTCCCAATCATGATCGGTGAATTGACTTGAATTTATGTCACAGACTGTGGTCATGAAGATTGCAATGAATTGTTTGTGGACAAAAATGAAACTGTAAGCATATTTGTTGTAAAAGTTTAGTCGGTGAGGTAAAAGAACATTTAGGCACAATCTGTTTTTACAAAGGTATGAACAGCAAGTCTTTCGACGTACTCGATACATATGTCATCACAGAGTTGGTACGAAAATAGTCCTGTTTCGTCAACTATTATTAAAATATGCATTTGCTAAACAGCAATTTCATTCCGTATCAATAACAAAAACTTCACTTAGTATTTACAAGCGGTTGACATGGATATAAACAACCACTGTAGAAAATTCAACAGTCACAAACTGATCCGCGTAAAACGTGTCACGGCGGGAGTTACTCCACGGCGTTGTAGTAGACGTGCGTTGGGTTCTCTACCGTCACCCGAACGTCAGACGGGTCCGTGTCCTCATAATAGTCTGATTGAATAAGGAAATACGGTACGTGAGTATTTAATTCAATTCTATTGGATTGTCAATAGATGCAAAGAAATGACATTTTTACCATAACGTTACAATACTTAACATATTTTGAAGTAAGCTAATTGCCGCGCAAAAGCATATTTCCGATGTTCATTCATTTGTCACGTTTAGTTCAAACTACGTTTGAAATATGTGTTATTTACTTATACGAACCGGTATTGTCTAGTCCGTCTCTGTTGACGCTGTCGTAAGTTCTCTGTTGTCTGTTCGAGTCAAGTCCCTGGTAGATGTTAGAAGGTTGTTGTGCTTGGAGTTTTCTACAAAGAAGAATATCGCAATAAATGATTTTTTGGAAATAGCTCCGTTTAGAGGCTAAACATACAATGTACTGCAGAATAGAAAATAATGATATTTTATTATGTGTGCTTACGCGAAGTTACAATGGTCAATTCGCCACTTTTGTTTTTTTTAATAATACTGCCATAATATTTGATAGTGTAAATATGTAACAACGGTACCTTACCTTATTCTCCATGTTTGTAAGGCAAGTAACACGGCCAAAATGATAACAGCCAGTCCTAGGATAGACCCAACAACCGCTACTGGAACGTTGGAACCCGTTGTCGCTGTTGCTGATGCTGTTGAAAGTGATGCCGATTATTTGGGCATACCAGTGGCATGTTCAGGTATTTCTGAGCGCAAGAGCCAAAGGGGCAAAGGAAAAAAGATTGGTTGTATAAGATTTGAAGAAAAATGCACTTACTATTCACATACATGTATTCTAAGGCTCTGATTACAGTTTTTCTTCTTTTTATATATATAAACATAAAGACAGAATAATGATGAATTGTTTTGGGGTAGTACGCATCACGCAAACCATAATTATTTTAGCAAAACACAACGTTTTACACTTTGTCTATATCTTGCGACCAGATTCTAGATTAAAACCATAATAAGGCAGTGAATGCCAATCGTACGTACTCGTGTTTTTCCGTAACCTATGTTTTATTACATAAATCGTTAACCCGGTCGTGTTTAGATTAAGTGAATCCTACTCCAGTAGCTATGACAAAGTGCTAAATTTAATTATCCATGCATGTCAAAATATAAACTAAAAAAGACATTGTTGAAATATTGTGGCCTGCACATTTTTATTTTGTTTGCTTACATTTTCGTGAACTACATTTAGTAGTAGTCCGACTAACTTTGACAATGGCAGTTGCTACGGTGGCAGAGGATTTTGAGCGGATATGAAACAATGGCTCAATGGATAACCTTTTTTACGCGAATCATGATGACAGGGGTTCGAATCACATCATTTAGTGAACATAACATACCTCATAAAAAAGGGTGTCACGATATAGATATGTTAAACGTAGCATAAGGCCGCTTACCTCACTGTTTGATTTCAAATACATGTACATAAAATAAATTATTTAAAGTTCAAATACAAAAAATATTTATACAACAAAATTTATAAAGCATACCAGTGACTGAGCAATCGTCCCCTGTATATTCATCGTTGATGCAACCGTATAGACATCGTCCCCGTGTGTCACATGCGCTACCGGTCGAGTTCGTTATACAGTTTCCAGAGCACACGAATTGACATCTTTGACCGTAATGGTTGGTCACACAGCCTGATGCGCAGTTTCCATTCTGGTCACATTGTCGGTCGGTACAGAGGTCACTGCATGATTCACAGAGGGCGCCGTACAATGTTTGACTCGCACATTCAATACATTGTCCTGATGTACGATCGCATCCACTTGAAGAACACCCACTGCTGCACGAAGTGTTACAAAACGGTCCCCAGTGTCCATTGATGCACGTGAAACATTCGCCCGTTGTTTGATTACATGACTGATTTAAACATTCAGTTTTACAGTAGAATTGACAGTCATTTCCGTAATTGTTGCTCTGCTTGCACTTGATGCAGTTGCCTGTATTTGTATCACACAGCTCACATCGGCTGTGGCATGCTAATGGACACATACCAGTCCATCTATCACACGTGCTATTCACACATAAACTGCTGCACGGACTGTTGCAGTATAAACCATACACGTTTGTATAGACACATTGGTAGCATGTTCCGTTCTGATGACAACCAAGATCGGTGCATCCTGTTGAACACGTCTGCTGACACTGGGTTCCATATGATCCACGTACACAGCCATAACATGACCCCGTGTCGGTATCACACCCCCCATTACAGCCACTGGGACAACTCTGAGTACACTGTGGACCGTATAACCCCGTCTGACACGACGTGCAGATTCCAGTGTCAGAACACGAGGTGCACTGTGACGGGCATGTCGATTGTTCGCCACACTGTCCGGTCACGATATCACATGGTCCGCCGTTACAGTTGCAGATCAAGGAACACACTGGACCGTGTCTACCAACAGGACACACTGAACACAGGGAGCCATCTGTACAGGCTTGACAAGTTGTCATGCACGTATTTTCACAACGTTCACCATAATATCCGTCTCTACACTGACAAGATCCATCAACAGTAGAGCATGTGTTATTAACACAGTTTTGAGAACAAGTTTGAAAACATTGACTCCCATAATTGCCTAGACTGCATGTACAACTGCCGTCATTTATGTCACACAGAAATCCATCACACCCTGGACTACACGCCTTGTTACACGTTGGTCCCCAGTATCCAGACCTGCACATGTCACAACTGTTGCCGTCAGAACACGTTTTGCAGCTATCATAGGTACAACGGTAACAATATTTACCAGACGGGAAGTAGCCATCTTCGCAGCTATAACACGTAGATCCTTGGCAAAACGTGCACTTACTGAAGTCACATGTTTGGCCTAGATAAAACAATGTACGTTTTATAATTAAATATTAGTGCAATAAGTTATAATGCAACCTTTAACGACCGTTATATTTATTAAACTGTATTAAATTACTTAAACGTTTTTGTATAGCATACAAATCACGTCTCAATATAAAACAATCATCAACGGTACACCTTGAAAAAATACATGCTTTTTCTGAATCAAATCAGTTTTCTATGAAACGCTACACATATGCCTAACAAAAACAAATCTTTAAAATATTAACATTATATGTGCACCTTTTTCATTAAAAAGTGTGACACTTTGTTAGCATTCAATGTGTATACAAGTGTACATTTAAAGTATACCATTATCAAAATAAGTCTTACCAAAAGCTGCCCGGGTTGCGATTAACAAAACTAGTACGACAAAAGTAAACTGATCCCAGATCATTGTCAGACCCGTATTGAAATATTTACATCCACAAGTAAAAATCCAATTGTATTGAAAAGCGTAGCTTTAATGAATTATTTTAACCATTAGAAACAAACGAGGAAGTGGAGTTTTCAACGTTGTATAGGTAAATGCATTGTTCCACTCGATATAACATTCAGGCCATATACTAAACATTGTAATAGGTAACAATCGAAGAGATATTGAAGCCTACAAGGAAGTCAACGACATTCACGCATATTTTTAAGATCCGCCTTTGCACAATAAAACGTGTGCTTAAAATCAGTCGGTGGACATCTGCAACTAAAAGTTATTGATAAACTAATGCAAAAACAACAATACGTCATTTAGTATGTCTGATGTGGGGCTAAACAGGGGATTAAAACAGTGTAGACATGGGTATTTAATGAAAAATGATGAAAACGGTCGTAATAAGCATGATAGAAACAAAAAATATGAGTGTAGCGTCATATCGCATTTTATTTCACCTTGTTAGCCCGGCAATTAAATATTCAGGGTAAATGAAAATCTCCTATCTTGTGTTCATGTCTCCAAGTAGCTGATGTGAGGCTGGAAAGGGGATCAATACAGAGTGGACAGAACTAACAGACAAAATTCATTCAACATCTTCCCACTGCGCATTATCAAACAAGAACTATATTTAAAATATAGTCCGCGCGAAATTTGTCAAATTGTAAATAAGTTCGAAAACATTAAACATTGAACATATTTTTTTAAACGTACTGTTGGATACATCTTCATCGGCAGTCCAACAAAACTCATGATACCAAAATAATTCATCAAACACTATCGTCCTAGAATATGAAATACTAGCATTTAAACGAATGTACGCTACCAGTCTACATAGCTGGATTCAGCTAACCACAGAAGTTGTTCTTAAATTTAAATTTGATGCACTTCCCCTTGCAAAGTTTTTCATTGGCTAAAACACAACATTCCACGGGGTCAAAATGCCTAGACTACTGCGCCGAAAATGGCAAGTATGTGACTATATCTTTTTTATAAGTTCACCCTGAACGTTTAAATATTTCAAATACATTGTATGTAACAAAATAATAATGATAACTGATTAACTAGAATAATGTATTTCTTGTTTTACAATAATGTACAAAACAAAAGACATGAATATGTCGTAGACATTTTAACTAACTTTGATGTGCAATTGTAAACATGTGTATTTTTGGTCTTAACGAGTAATGTAACACACAATTAATTGCCGTGTTAAGTAAAATTGATTACATGATCGGTCGTGGATCATATCTATTAGAACAATCATTCACATAAGAAAACACTATGCTCAAATGAAAATATATATACTCACGAAGAACTATTAAAAATAGAACTGTTATAGCACTAATGAACATTAAACACGGTGATTGTTGTAGTTTACTATTATACTGTTTCATCTACTTGCAACTCAGTCTGCGAATTAGTATATAAGCCCGAAGCCCGAGTCGAGTAAACGGCCGGTCGGTCGATTAGAATTGTATGAGAGGTAGCCCGACCGGTCGATTTAAAATTTGAAGTAAAATTTTAAATAAATAAACAAACTAACATAAAAACTGATTTTGGAGTTATGTGTTCGTAAGAAAACACAAGCAAGATTAAAATTAGTGCAAGTCAACTCATTTCTAATATGATTTGTAGGAATTATGACAACAACAAAAAGTTTGGGCTATTACAATTTCTTTCGGGCTATGTAAAT
>Ga0224511_10000975_pt1 | contig 16019 bp, 6 predicted proteins | sample SF_May12_sed_USG_2_FD_169988 | JGI IMG/M metagenome (GOLD analysis project Ga0224511, IMG submission 169988) | Sediment microbial communities from San Francisco Bay, California, United States - SF_May12_sed_USGS_8_1 | ecosystem: Environmental > Aquatic > Marine > Sediment | place: USA...
TATAAGAACCCAAAGAAAATAAAACGTATACTAGACTCTACGACTTCTTACGAAAAGTATTCATTATCTCCCTTTTCAGTTTGAGCAATTTTAGTTTAAGAGTATTGAAATACTCCGAAGATATGTAATAAAAATGTTACAAAACGGCTATGGTATGCCGCGGGCCCGTATTGGCACACCTTCGGAGGCATTGGCCCTCGGGATAAAGCCCTGCCGAAGGTGTGCCAATACAGGCCCTTTGCATACCATAGCCGTGTTATAACCTATAACTATATATCTTTCAACTTTTTTTAACATAGATTTGATAACATTTGATATCTTGAAGTAATTCTTCTCACAATATGCACATTTTTTTTAAATCAAGAAACATGCAAAAGGAATCGTAAAGTTGAACAAAAAATAAAGTTTCATGACCAGCAATAATGAATTTTAAACAAAATATGTGTATAATTCTAAAACAAACATTACAGTTCTTGTCTGACGTAGGATTTTAACCAGTACATCTAGTGTCCTTGTCATAATATTTCAACGTTGCACAAACTTCAAACAAGAAGACCATAACTATAGACAACACTTTGTGAAGAAGTCTATTTATTCACAAGATTTAAACATATATAAACAATTATATTAAGCAGTTTGTTTATATAAAAACAAAGATGGACCAGGGAATTGACAATAAATCTTATGTCAGCAGTACATGAACACTGTGAACGCTCCGGTTAAGATCCGCCGCTATAGCTCTAGATCCGTAATCCGGTTGTCAAGAATTCGGGACCCAGCGGAAGCGGCCAACGTTCTCGGTGATGATTGGTGCTAGACAAAGCGCAAAAAGTATGGTTCAATTGTTCCTCACATATGTCTCATTTGAGAAAGGAGTCAGTCGTGGGCGAGGCCTTTCTCCAGTAACAAGTTATTTAGAGAAATCATCTGAGTTTGTGAAAAGGTAGAATGTTTGATAAAAAATGGTGAAACACAAACAATAACTTCATTCTGTAGTTCTTCATTTATATGCAAATTTTAGCACACATAAATTATTGGCGATAAAATAGTTGCATGTTTGGCTTTGTCATTTTGCTTTCAACGATTATCAGGTGATATATCTTTTTCCGCGACGTGGCATTTTAGGGATTGGACTTCAAATCAGGGTTAAGCGAAGTAAAGATACACAAAAACAGAGGTGTTAGTTAATTGTTCCAAACGCACAACTAGCTTACCACAGAGACGCTGATAAGTATTACATTCCGATACAATACACTGCAAGTGTCTGTTTATATAGAACCGTGCCTGTATTAATAGTCCATGTATATAGCGTTAATAGCCGCACACTAGACAGAAACATGCAAACGTCAGAAGCAATTGAGAGCTAGACTGAAGAAGTGATGTTGATGACAGTCAGGGGAAATCAGCTATGCATAGCAGTGGTATTCTATTTAAACCTTAAAATATATATTTGTAAGAACTATCTATTTGACAAACACTTGGTTCAATTCTTCTTGTACAAAATGGTTTTAAAGTCAAAAGGAAAAATGAAACAAAAAGGAAAATGGAAAACATCAAGCTGGTTACAATTTATCATATTTAACCAAGGTTATTTAGAATAAAGTAGACAGCTACAACTAATTATACTCGGCATTACCCTGAATAGGCAAAGTGTTGTTTATGTGTTTGGCGTTCAGTTCCTGCCTCCTTAGGCTATCTCTTAGTGAAGACTGATGCTTCTTATGGAAGCCAAAAATGACAACAAAGAATATTGTTAATGACTGCCAAAAGAAACCGTCGGGATTTAAGTAAAATAGAAAATTACAGAGATGTGGGCGGAGAAGTCGGGACGTTTCATTGTTCTTTTGTAAATACATATATAGCATGGCCGTACTGAGCAAGAAATCAACATAATAGCGTTATTTTATTATTTAAGAAAATTACTCATTTAAAATGCGAATATATTTTCTATTATTAAACAGTGTTCTAAAAAAATAGAGAGAGAGAGAGAGAGAGAGAGAGCAAATATAATTATTTTCCATTTTTTTACTGCAATAATCACTGGCACTATCATAGGAATCGTTTATCGATACAGTTTTCTATAAGTGCATGCCATGATATCGACTGTGGTGCAGATGGATGTGATTTTCCCGTTGCATGATCATTTTACTCCCTTGTCATTAATGACAAAAAAGGAAGCAACGTCAATCAACTTAATGAAACCAATGGCGTCCTCTGGCCGTGACCCGTGTCATGATGTTCCGTTGGTACGTAAATAAGAACGATACTAGATGCCAAGTCTGGTTGCATTCGTATATTATGCTCTTGTGATAAAACGGTAGAACATTGGCTTACAAAAGTAATGAAAGCAATAAAATAACACTTGCTTTGAATGGGATGTTGTCTCGATTCCGAAGACCTTATGTAACCATGCATTGGATTAAAAAATATCATTTAACTTGAGGAATTTCTAAATAGCGTATTTAAATGACTCATAATATATTTGGTAATATGTACTTTGCTGATTAGTATCATATACATGAAAATATGATCGACTGGTACTTTAAAAATGTATACATAACTTGATTAAAATAAATACTGATTGAAAAAAAACAATTGTGTAACTAGATCTTATAATTTTTTATTAAAGGGGGATTAATGTTCAGCATTTAAGAAATTATTTCAATCGTTTTTACAAGAAATGTGTGCATAAAAGTTGAAAATCAATCGTGGTTTAGCAAATCTGTATTATTGATAATTGCAGATAGATAAAAAAGACATTTTTACCATGCCGTTTTGGCGCCTCAAGTCGACAAGCAATCGGTGTGACGCGAAAGCTTCCGTAACCGTTCGGATTATACCTATTATTAGACGGTTGGTGCATTCTGGGTGATAAACACGGCAAATTTCAAATCGATGCGTAATAACAACTTATAATTTAAACGAAAACAGGCCGTCAATAGTAATGTTACTCTAAACTGTTTTAATGGAACACTATTTCGGCGCAGCTGTCTAGGCTCGCTTTTGACCCATGGGTTAAGTTGTATTCTAGCCAATGAGAAACGTTGTAAGAGAAAATGAAAAACGGTCTCAGTACTTAATCGGGTTTCTTGATAAAGGTGTTTACAACTGTGCGTTTACAAGGCGAAAATAATCCTTTTTTATTCCTATATTGTATTTTTCATAACTGATTTATGCTGTTTGGGTGTAGATGTTTTGTGGAAATTATCATTGGACCAATATTTGCAAGCAGTGCACCGGTCAAGCTGCTAGCATAGAGATCACGTGATTCAGCTACGAAGTACATGTAGTAAACCTTAAATACACTTCATGTACTAGAAGCCCTGAGTGTTTTGACCAAAACATATACATAGTGCATTGCAAAGACCAATACACAGTAAAATCTGAGATTTATTTAAGTGCGTTTATGAGCTGCTGTTTCGCACTTTATACTATGTATTGCACTTTAAGTACGATTATAGTTAGTCATTAAAAGAAAATAATATGAATGGCAAGTGTAACTATTAACAACATTATGGTTTACCGACCTTACCATGGACAGTTTCGCAAAATCTATAATCTCCTCCCTTTTTTGTACTTTTCTTTTGTTTGTGTCATAAGGTTCATCACAAAAGGAAGCACGCTTTTCTGTGTTTACTAGGTCAGATTGTCACCAGACAATCGTGTACTGTTATAAATGATCATGATAGACAAAATTGGGGAAGTGTCTATTACAATACGAAGTTTAAATGTTTGAACGACGAAGATATTCATTGATTTGTGTATAAAAAAAATTCTATTTAAGGTTTGTGAATACATTTTACGACGGTTCAATTGACATTTTGTGTTGATTATTTTCATGCAACATACATCGAGCAACGTTAATAAAGTTTATGCATCTAGTCGGCAACCATACATTTTCACTTTAATCTTTGTATTCATCAGTTTTGCGTTAGACACAAGAGAAACATATAACCTTTGCAGCATGAATGAAACCATTTAACAGTTAACATTCTAGAGATGCATATGCCATTTCATTCATGTATGTAACATCACCACAAACTATTATTGCGTACGTTTTAAATCGATAGGTGATTGCAGATAAGTGAGTATTCTGTCTTCCTAACAGAGTGATTGAATGTACCAGATCATTACAATATAAATGATAAGTGTATTTTAATTCAATTAGGGATACTTATTTGTTGTTTATTCTAAAAGCTCGTTCGTGCGGAAATGCCAATTTAAAGATTTCTAAATCAAATTTTATTTTTGGAAAAAAGTTATAACTATATAGAACACTGGAAATGTGCCTAATACATCCAATATTCATTAATCATTGTCGTCAATACGTTGTATTTAGTATCACAACATCGAAATCGAGAGGGTAACCGCGAGGGTTCAATTCCCATTTTGGCCCAAACAGATTTGATATACATTTCTTGTTTTTTTAATATTCTTAGAATTAAATAAATATTATGAATTTAATTTTTTAATCTATATATCACATTTGGAAACAGAGTGATTTTAGCTGAAATATAGCACGCAGATACATTTGTGATTGGAATCGCAGTTATATATTTGCAAATAATGGGTGCATAATTTTGAGAACGTCGTTAACCTAAACTATTGAGTAAATTGTGAAAACAAAACTTTTAACTTTTTAACTTTTATTTACAAAAAGCATACGGCCCTGTTAGGGGCAGCATTAGCATAACCAGTACATAAAATACAAACAATAGTACATAAAATGGCGAGGGGACGACTCACAAAAAAATAAATGATGTCATCAAAACACGGAATGTAGTACAATATCGTGAAAAAAATGACCGCCGTGATATAACCTAATGAGCTCAGTACGCTTGACAAAAAATGACCGTCGTGATATAACCTAATGAGCTCAGTACGCTTGACAAAAAATTGACCGCCGTGATATAACCTAATGAGCTCAGTACGCTTGACAAAAAATTGACCGTCGTGATATAACCTAAAAAGCTCAGTACGCTTGACAAAACATTGACCATCGTGATATAACCTAATGAGCTCAGTACGCTTGACAATAAATTGACCGCCGTGATATAACCTAATGAGCTCAGTACGCTTGACAAAAAAATGACCGCCGTGATATAACCAAATGAGTATTGATAACATACCTTGTTGCAATTTTTGTCATAAACTATCAAGTTCAAGATTAAAATAAACCGAGTTGTAAGTTCTCTACAAAATACTTCATTCTGTGGTTATTGCTTCAAATAGTTTGCAACAATAAATAAATTATTATTGGCCAGAAATAGATTCCTCGTCTCAATCTGCGACCTCGACAACCGTGATACTAAAAGGCATTAATTATAATACTTAATCAATGAACTTAAATATCATTGGCGTTTTGGAGGTCACTATATGCGTCTTATGCATATCCTGCGTTAAGTGTTTACATGTTTCAATTAGTGTTTTATACAGAATATCAACATGAGTAGGTTTTCATACATGTAGATGGTTCGATGTGCATTATGCGCGGTATGTACAATACGTTGAAAACAAGGACAGCTCCAAGCTATGGGTGAATAAATTATTTACACACTAGCGCGGAATGCTCGTCCCGCAATGACTGTCAACAATTATGCCAGTGACGATGGAGGTTCCACAATAAAGCTGATTTATTATGACACGTAGATGAAATGTTGGCCTGAGATAATATCTCCGTCGAAACATTGGTATGTTCAAGTACAGCCGATCAAGCAACGGTTTATCACCAAGAAAAGACATCACTTACATGTCTTATCATTGAAAAAAAATGCATTGAGTTTAATATACTGATTTTACACTTTTTTTTAAAATAATTCAGCTTATTATGTAACTACATAGCAATACAAAACATTCGTGTCTGGTTTAATTGTAATACGACATAAAATATATTTTAAAGGTATAGGGTACTTGGATGAATACGTCGTGTTTTAATACCAAATATTATAAATGCTCGAATGACCTACAGTTCAACGGTTCAAACATCCGACAGCTTAATGTGTTTTAATTGGACATTTACTAGAGATCATGTTTATATACTCACATAGGTTTTATGATAACACTAAATATACTACATTGGTATATGTGCATAGACACAACTGTGATGTATGCACTTAAACAACTAAACATTGAAGGAAACATAGGATGTTGTACGTCAGACACAACATCATGTAGTCCGTGAAACCTCCTCACACATTTACATATAGCACACGATCATCCTCGCAGTCAACGACAGAACGTTCGTTGTGTGAAAAGATACAGAAACAATGCCAAACAAGGTAATTCAAACATTAAACTCAGTAGCTTTTCATTTTTATTTAAAGGGTTGTGAGGATGGGTATAAATAACCAATTATGTGTTTCGTCCGGTATAGCATCGAATGACACAATCTGTTGGGCCAAGTTCTTAATCCTATGGTCAGATCATATCTGACTGACCATAACATCACGGACAGGGACGTAGTTTACCGACACGAAATAAATATATACATATTGCCTGGGTCAGAGGATTAATATATGTACTTGATTTGCTGTGCACGGAGGGTGACCCCTTTCACCTGTTCCGTCGGATAGTTTTCATGTATTAATGATTTTTATGACGAGACTCCTGGTGGCACAACTTTTGCAAAACAAATGTGAGACGAACGCCAACGCTGATCTTCGTTTGTATTGGTTTAAAAAGTCATTATGGACCTTTTTGTTATTAAGGGTTTCATTGATTTAATTACTCATAAAGCTGTATTATGCATACCGGTAATATGAATATAGGAATACATTTCATTTTTACACACCGCACTCCGTCTTATCAAAGTAGATTTTTGTGTCCAGTTATTTTAGAAGCCGTCCATCAATTCCGATGTTAAAGTCCTTGATATATGTTGACCTTGGCATTTAAAGTCTGACCACACCTTTTTAAGGTATAAATGTGATTGGCTATCCCATCAATGTTAACATATGCTCCAAGTTATTTTAAAATCCACCAATTCATGGTGAATTTACCGTCCGGACAAACATACCAAAACGTAACTTTGATCAAATTTGACCTTTTTTGACATTTGACCTCTAAGTCCGATCACACTTTTTATTGTATAAATAAATGTGTTTCTTCAGCGGGACATTTCGTCTCGTCAACGTTAACATTGTACCAAATTATATCAAAATATGTAAACGCATTATTAAGTTATCACCTGGACAAGCCAAATCCGGACGGACAAACGCACGCACGCACAAACACGTTTAGGCTATGTCGAGATCACCGCCTACGGGCTCGAAAATAACAAAAATTAAATACATTATCCGGAATTAATACTTTGTCTTGGTTAACCTTTATTGAACAGACATTGTTATGCAATCCGTCTAAAGTATACTGTGCAATGCCGTTTGTCACACAATTACATGGTCCTGCTTCTGGGTCTCGAACACCTTACTACATGGCATGGTGGCGGAATTCCCAACTTTATGTTGAGCCGGCCAAGGAGAAAAACTCTGACACAATTCCCAGTTGCAATGATTTATTGGCTCATTTTTGATAACTGTCCTTAAGATTCCTGCTAGCCCTCGTTGAACATTATCCCACAGAGAGACCAGCACCGTCACTGACCTTAAGGAATTAAGAAGGCGAGGTAAAAGATTTATTCTTCTTTTAAATACAATCATTAATGAAAAAAGTGACACCTTTTTTGTGAAAGTCAAATGTTGGAAAATAAATAAAACTTACCCTGCTGGGTACCAGCTTAAAACCTTTGCCCACAGAAATAAGTTATATTTTTAAAATGCCTGGCTTGTGGAGATTATTGTAACGTGCAATTAACCCACCTCATTATTACATACGACAATAAGGATATACATGCCTTAAACGCTTAGTTTAACCAATATTTTGTAGTTAAATAGACAATGCAAGTTTAACACATAAACACAATCTGATCAAGGTTTAACAGTAACAAAAGCAAATTGCATTTGGTACACAGCACAAGGTGTACATGTACCACATACGCTAAGACAAAATACAAATATCATCGTTTGTTTCCTATTGGTTTTGTATTAAAATATCCCAAAGCATGCCTCCTATCATAAGTTACTCTTCTTTAACTTCTAACGAGTTGGCTTCGAATGCTGCCGATCTGAAACATCCAAAGATGTTTAAAGAAAGTTGATGATGATGTTGATGAGCATGTATTTTGATATACACATTCTAAGGGGATACATACTACTGTATGTTGTTGTTACTAAACAAAGCGAACAGGTTCCGAAAATATAAAGATCTTTTCCAGTCAAAAACTGAAAAAGGTTATAATACATTTAATCTATTATCATTATATCAGGATTTCACTATTTGTGTACGTGCCTTGAATTACATTAGTATAACCTATTGTTGGCTTTGTATACTTAAGGCCATCAATGGTGCTATGTCTGTATCTTAATAGCGTTAGACTTGGAAAACAAATTTTGCAGTATGTAAGGTATACTAAATGAAAAAAATGCAAAAGACATTGCGAAATTTTATGACAATAATGGTTTTGGACCAAACAACAAACCAACACAACAACAAAAACAACAAAACAAATTGGCAAACATACAAATCCTTGTCAGAGCCGGAAATCGTAACCGGCACCTCTAGCACCGCAGTCTGGTTTTACGTCCATTACGTAACAACAACTGCAAACACAGTCTCACCCTGCCTTTCGTACAGCGCTTCATTCGTTAACTCGAGTAGGCTTTCATACATCTTGTTTGGGTCTTTGTTCGCCGGATTCTCCCTTTATGCAAAAACGCAAATATAATCTCAATTAGACAAATGACGAAAGCAGAATTTTTTGTGTTATTAACTCAAACAGCAAGATTGAAAGATAGCATACAATTACCTTTTGTTTTCAAGACTTGACCCGTTACCGTCCGACATTCCTGCAATATAAAAGTGCAAATAATTATAATTAAAGAATGTGTTTTGTTAATTGGTTTTCTTTGATAAAGAAAAAAAACAAAAACATTAATCTGATGTGTAGCATGTTCTCAAAATGGGAAACCACCAAGTGTTAAAGTGGCGTTATTTGTGTACCTGGTCGGTTTCGTCGCATCTTGATGACTACCACCGTGACAACCAGTGTAACGATCGTTCCTACTGCCACACCTCCCACTGTTCCTCCGGCCACGGCTGGCAAACAACTGTTGCACGCATCTTGGACAACTAGTCACACACAGGATTTATGGATTTTCATTTAAAACAACAACATTTAGTTGGTAAAAAACGTATATTTCGGTTAACCCGGTCCTGTACCTAGAAATGGCAGCGACCCTACAATTGTTATGCAGTTTTCGTCCCTTATGGCGGATAAATATAATAAAAACACTTAAAAAGATAAAGTGAAACGAATTAACTGAATATGGTGTTCAATGATTCGATGTAAATTACTTAACTTAATTTGTTTAATTAATTAAATGTATTAACTTTAACCTACCGTCATATGGTAGCGTGATGGGCGCAGAGCAAACTGAGTCCAAAGACAGTACTCGCGAGCAGCAGAGCAACCTCACACCCTTTTTCAGTAACGGGATGGACTCCGCGCTGACGCTTGCTTCGACGTTAAACACGTCGCCATTTCCGTTGCCCAAGCTAACGTTGTGTGCGATTTGATTGACTTTTAAGCGGTGGCCGTCGGCAATCATGCTAACCTCTGGTGTCGGTCGTCCACCGGTTGACGTGCAAAAAGGCACTTCTTTTCGCCAGCGCCACTGTGGAGTTACGTAAACATCTGGAGCGTTGGATTGCTCTGTAAAACAATTATATTTTATATTAACAAGTCAATTATTTGCAATACAAATTGAATATGCAACATATTTTTAACTTGTCTGAAATATAATAAACAAAATAAACCAGTATACTGGAACTATAGTAGAAGTTATATGCAATCAACAATTATGTGTGTTAAACTCTTTACTCGATCAACTATGAAGCCATGGAAAATATATTCGTGTAAAATCATATTGTTTTTTATCATTTCAAATATAAATTGTATCATATTGAACAAATACATTTGAAAATTAAACGAACTTATTATGTAAAGACTCGAGCTTGTCGTTTCCGTAACATTGATTGTCCTGTCCGAAACCACGCAAGTAATGGCCGTCATATGGTATTCCTCTTTGGTGGTGATTGCACTGGTGTCGTATTGTTTTAGATCTTTCTTTTTCGTGCCATACCGTAGTTGGTTTCCGAACTGGATTTCCACAGTAGTGTTCATTGTATTAAACCCGAGGACACAATTGATCTGCAGGTACTGGTTTGGCATCGCAAACAGACACTGTTTACAGTCGGCTGAATCCTGGAGTCCAGCGATCCTTGGGTTAAACACACTACCTGGAAGGTTTATTGTAGTGGATACAAATGTAGACGACAAAAATGCAATTACTTTTTCAGAATATCAATCAATAAATCAATCAATCACCTTACCAATCAATCAATCACTCGCTTGATTTATCGCCGTTTTAATCAATAAATTATTAATTAATCAACCAAGCATGTACATTGTATGAAAGCTAATAGTACTTGTATGTTATGAAATCAACGTGGAATACGCTTTTGATGTATCATTATCTTCTTCGCCATATTTAAAAATAATTGAGTGGTCATGATATTCCTAGGTAGTTGTTTTTAAACATACCATCAGCATTTCCTGTGCATAAAAATAAAACCTTAATAGACAAACTTATATACAATGAAATCATTTTAAGTCCGTTTGCATTGATCTTTATATATCCATTAATATATTTGATAAATACGTGTTCGCGTGAATTATATGCATTGGTATCAATACGGACGGAAATTGTGGGATGCGTGCAATTGTAAAAAAAATATGATTATTACTGGATGTGTTTCAGTCTAGACGTGTTTTAGTAACGATTTCCGGTGTATGGACTGAGAAGACTGCGTGATAAGACATTTTTCTTCCTCAAACATTGTTTCAAAGCCCAATCAATAACCACAAGAACATGTATTTTGGAATACAATAGTTAACCATAAGATATTAACCCTTTTACATCTATCGAATAATTCAAAGTTCTAAGATTTTTAAAAACCAACTTTAAATTATAGTTAATATAAATTGAAGAGATGTTCAAAGAATAAAAAGGTTGTAAACACTGTAGGAAAGTCTAATGGCACCATGACAAAATGGCCAACCATTATTAAAACCTGGTTATAAATTTTTGACAAATAACAATGTTCAAGAATAAAAGAATATTAAATATACATCAGCAATCTAATTAAGTTACTGTTGATGCTTCTTTAAGGCATATGTTTAAGATATGTATCGACCGTTAAGCTCAATTGTTAGAGCGCTGGACTCGGCATCCGACGGTTATCGCTTCGAGTCAACCGCGTGAGGTAAACGTTTTCCGCTTTAATTGATACTTCATCTCGCGATACGTTCTGATGTCCCACAAAGCTGGCTAATGTGAAGAAGCAATCATTTGCGTGCAGAGTTAAGTGGCTGGTTATCGTTTGTGCAAATGATATAACCAAATTTAGGCGTTTAATAAAACAAACAAACAAAAAACAAACACATACAAACAACAAAAACACAAAACAAGCATTTGATAGTATCGCAAGCAAAACAAACGTCCCCTTTTTGTATAAACCTGAACTCTGTGTTTACAAATATATTTTCGCTCTTTCAAATTTGTTTCAAAGTTAATTCACAGTGTTCAACGCTACGATTAAAATTACCGTGTATGACAAAGAAGCCTGTAACAGTTTGCATAGTGTTACTTTGACCTTTAGCCAAAGTAGCTGACTATTGCCTTTTGCACATTCCCTCATTAAGCTTAACATTGACCCAAGTGTCATACAACTCGGCCAAATAATGTGGGAGATATGGAGAGGATACGAAACACAGTCACATGGCTTACTCATGCCTCCTGCACAATACTCGTATATCAGTTAACTGCACATTTGAGCCAAGTTTCATACAAATCCTTCAAAGAATGGACGAACGGAAAACCTAGTATCCCCTACGGTGTGTTCAACGGTAGCGGAATAAAAAACAATATTTATTCATTTGTACGACACCATGTTCTGACATGTTTAATGATTTTGTAACAATGTTCTAGTATTGCGATATTTGTCGCACTAAAAAAGTTTTATTGTTGGTAAAATGTTATTCTATCGAATGAATGATGCAAATAAACTTTAGTTAAAGCACTGGAACAACGATTACTAACGTATGCGACTGGCATTGCGCTTCCTCGCATTGGTTCGCAGTCATTCGCTCTATGAACCGAGGAGTCCAGGCTGCTCATCTAATCATAAAAAAGAAAAACTGTATATTGTATTTTTCGACGAACACTCAAATACAACTTGGGATATTTTTATAGTTATAACAAACAATGTATGATTAACATAAATACATGTAGATCTACTTTTAGTATTTAAATTGCTCTTTATAATAAAACAAAAGAAAAAATACAGCATACGAGTTGTCTCGTACAACGTTCAATTTCAAATGACTAAAACAACAGTTGTTAGAAATCACCGAAGTAGACAGTAACAATTACTACCAGAAAACAGCATTATGCCATAACTTGGCATGGCGGTTTTTGTCATTAGTCACTGTGCTAGTGAAGTCCTAAGCGTTATAATGGAAGCCTCCTTAAAGACAGCGTTAAACTTATAAATGGCTATTGATGAATCAGTTTTCATTTAAGTCAGAGAAGGAGAACAGTGGCTTACCAGAGGAATTGTGATTTTCAATTGTAACATGTCTTTAAATAATATGAGACAAATTACCAGGATAATATAATACTAGTAATAGGATCCTTCATGATTTGCTTGAGTAAGAGAAATGTCAAACTTGATTTGCGAATATATTTTTTACTGGAAACATATTGTGCTTAGAAATATATAGTTGAATGATTAAGTATAACAAATGAAATATTTGCCATATCAACAATCTAAAACAAAAATCTCTCACCCAATCAGATAAATCGTGTGTTGAAACGGAAAACAAGAAATACACGCCATGACATCGACTCTTGGGTAGACGGATGTGATTTTCCCATTGCATGATCATTGTACTTTTCTGTGATTAATGACAAAAGTGTAAGCAATGATAATTAACTTAATGAAACCAATTGGCGTCGTCTATCTATGGCTTGTGTCAAGTGTCATGACGTTTGGTCTGCGTAGGAAATCAAAACGATACATGACGCCACGTTCAAGATATTTGTCCATCAAAAGTTCCTATTTATACAATTATTTTCTTTTGCGGCATTACTGTCTGATGACAAAATATGTTTATGCCAAAATAATACATAATATTATTAATTATAATTTATATGCAAAAATACCTAGTCAGTATGCATTTTACATTAACAAATAATGTTGAGTTATTAATGCAGTAAAATTAGTTGTCATTAATTGCATTATGAGAGTATACATTGAAAAGAGGTTCAAAGAATACATGTTGCAAACAAAAACGTCAAGGTCACGTATTAGGGCACCACCATGACTGAAATACCGCGTTTAACAATACGGAAACCAATAATATTAATTTTGCATTCAGTCAAATAATCTATCATTGTTTCATCGGCAATAAGGTACTGGCATTAACAACATGCCTGACATGTGGTTGTGTGGAGGTTCTGTTGACGCTATGATCGAAGTAGAAACCGAGAGAGTACCTACAAAACGTACGATATTAACGTAACATGTCGCATAGTATAAGTGTAAACTATTAAACGATGCCAGCCAAAATGCTTAACGTGTCATAGTGAATATTTTTCGGTTTTTGATTTTCGGTCGTTTGTACCTTGATTTGATTGTGTTACTAATTATATGTTCATATATAATAATCAGAAATTAGTATTCACCAACAGGATGTTTATACTTGTATTACTCTCGATATGATTCATTTGTGTTTTATGCAGTTGCTGAAGGCTGATTTCAAGTGTAGGGTAGACAACTGCATTGGCTTATTGTACTAGCCAACAACCTCCATTGGATAAAACTATTAGGGTTAAAAACGGCTTTCTAAAACATGATGATAAATAAACCATGTTTTTTAAAAGAAAATTATGAACGCCAAACGATGGTTTTATGATTAATCGTTTCAGTCGTTATTTAAACTGTATATTAAGGTCATAGATATAATAAGAAATACAAACAAAGATGTATTAATGACCCAATTAAGACACGAAATAATGTTTCAATAATGCCAAGGAAACGTTGACGTCATTCAATATCACTGCAAACGCCAAACACGTACGGGGAATATTGTTTTTTAATATACTATAGTATAAATTGTTTTGAGAACAAATAATTTTGGTAGTTTTATTTGTTATTAAACCTTTTATCACACGATTTGGAAGTCCCTTTTTAAAGGAACAATACCATTTCAAACAACGACATTAAGACAAATCAAATCATTTGTAATGTAGATAATGCCATAGCCATCTATGAGTCATCGTTTGAAATCGAGTAAACTATCACATTGTATCATTTTTATCTCACAATATATGTTTATTATGAAGGTTACATATTGTCAAATCCCATGGCTTGAAGTCTTTTTCTTACAATGGCTGTAAACCCTGGAATCAGCTGCCTTCGGACATAAGGGCTATAACAAACCTTAGTCATTTTAAAAACAGTATTAAACATATATCTGTGATATAACTATGCTATTGATCTGTAATTATTTTATACTACATACTGAATATGATCTTAAGTACCAGTTTTCTTTGTTTTTTAATATGTGATTATATTTAACCTGTGATATTTTTATACAGTTTTAACTTCTTATGTATGATAGCAATAACAAATAATAACCATTTAACTCCCAAACTTGTGATATTTTTTAGGTATCTTAAATTCAAGTTTTTTTTAAGGTTTTCTTTCAACTTAATAAGGTAACCTTTCTATGTTAACCACACTAATTGGGACAACAATGGAAATAAGAGTTCGTTCTTTTTTGTGCTATCTTTGAATAATTGTGGCTTGACATGGTAGTATATATAATTAAAAACACATATTTCGATAAACATTTTATTGATATATTTTTACTATTTTTAATAACACAATTTTACCTATCAAATGAAAATTGTTAAAGTGCTATTCATCTTTGCTATGTTGTATTTCATGTGCAATGCTCTTTTATTCTGAAAAAAAAACTATATATATTCTGAATAAACTATATATGAAGAAAAGTGTATAGTACAGTGTACAGTATATAAAATGCCTTTTTTCTTTTATTAATTAGCAAATACACATCATTTTCAACAGCTTACTTTAAATAATAAATGCCAAATGCGTGTAAAGGGAATATTGTTTCAAGACACTATGGAACAAACTATTTTTCATATCGAAATTTTACTATGCATAACTTAAACACACACGGTTTTACGAGGCAAATGCATGTCATTATAATCAAAAGTGAATCCATCTTAAAATATGAGTTACAGAATGTACGTACAGTATGAATGTTAAAAAGGAAGGCTGACTTTCAGGTTACACATTAGCATGGAATGTTTGTCCCGCAATGACTGTCAACAATTATGTCAGCGACGATGGCGGTTCCACAATAACGCAGAACTTTTATGACAGGTAAATGAGATGTTTGTCTCCGATTATGATTATGTTGAAACACATGCATGATTACATATATATCATAAATGCCCACCATGTTACTAATATAAATTGAAGTGATGTTAAAAAATAGAATGTTTTTAACAATGTAGACATGTCATGTTTAAGGGCACTATCATGACAAAATCTGCCTACAAAAAATGTAGACGACCAAAAAAGTGTGTTTTTTCGGATTGTTTTTCGGGTGACCACTTGGAAAAAGTAAGTCTAGATGGGCAAACCAAACAATATATACATTTAAAAAAATAAAGGATATATGCAATTATTTCCAATTAGAACACATGATAAATATATTAACTTAAACTTTGACGAATAAGTAGTGTCCACACAATGTTACAACAACACCAATAATAATATTTGTAAGTTCTATGACGTACGCCTGGTTC
>Ga0224511_10000976_pt1 | contig 16011 bp, 8 predicted proteins | sample SF_May12_sed_USG_2_FD_169988 | JGI IMG/M metagenome (GOLD analysis project Ga0224511, IMG submission 169988) | Sediment microbial communities from San Francisco Bay, California, United States - SF_May12_sed_USGS_8_1 | ecosystem: Environmental > Aquatic > Marine > Sediment | place: USA...
TGCATTTCAATTGTGTTACATTTTTTACCATTTATTGTTTTCATTTCTGAGCTTTATTCAACGCCATGTAATGTTTGCCTATACATGTATGAAATGTTAATGTCACTGTATTTCTGTAACATGCATTTTTTGTAAAATAAAACGCCTGATATTATAAGATTGATATTTCTACGTGTATATAAACTATTGTTGGCTTTAATTGATTATCTGCAACCAAACACTTCTGACTACATAACGGCATACATTAAAAAAAAGCAGGGCATTTGGAGTTGTTGACCTTCAACAATCGTTAGCAAAAGCAGTAGTCGTATTCATATGAACTCATGTTTCTCATATATATGTTTTGACGATTCAATTATTTATTAAATAAATGTCCATTAATGTGTTCTGTATCCTTTCATTATGTTATAAAAATAAAGATTATTTTTAATACTTGGTAACCATACCTGTGTATCTCATGTCTAGAATATGAATTTTTTTTTTTCATTTTATTCAGGATAATTTTGAATTATTAAAATAAGATAAAACTTTAACTGTCACAGACGATAATCAGAATTCAATTGTTTATGCAAAACATAAAAGCCTCAGACAACGTAAAAATGATATTATACTAAACACAAAAGTAAGAGGGCCGTTTAATACCTTTGGCTGAAAAAGACGACGTGTTAACTCTGGCACAGTATTGTACTGAACAGTTGTATAATCCACTATGTAGCCTACAGCGATCGTGTACAATTTATTTATTTTACATAACCAATTATCGAAAGAAAATACAACAGTAGAGATCAATAATTTATTTCGGCACCTTTTTCGGCACTTACGGTGTATACATTTTAGACGTAATTAACAAAATATCGAATCATTTCAGTTCGACATTTCCAAAGTACTTGATTCAACAATCGAACATATCCATTTTAACAGATAACTTAAAAACCCAAACTATTAAATGATCAGTTTGCGTCCCATAAAATTGATTATATATTTGAATTGCCTTATATTTACAAAACAAAGGTACTTTTGATTCTTTACTAGCCTGAGCAACAAAATTATCTTCTAACAAAGCTGATTTGTTATATATATTGTAAATATTTTCTGGACAAGAATAAAACGGTATTTTATACCCGTTTTAAATAACAGTTATAATAAAATCAGATGCGTTAATATTTTTCGAAAATTCTAATTTAACCTTTAATCGGCCCCTTACAGTAATGCTTTTTGTCTGGACTATGGGCATTCTGACACCCCTGAACTCACTGTCGCATTTCGGAGCCAAACGTCAATTTTAAGGACATCTGAACTTGATTAGTGTACATATGTTTCTACATAATAGGATAATTAAAATGATAAAAACACTTTACAAACATTGTGTTGTACGGTAATGCTTCTACAAATTTAATAATGTTATAAATAATGCACATTTTTACTCTTGTTGGAGAACATTTACTTACATGGTTTGAATTATGAGAGTAAGGGTTTGACTTCGAGCAACCTTATAGTTACTTATGGTTATCTGATATGTCAACTGCTAGTTATATGTACTTCATAATGTTACTTGACCGTTTTACATCTGTTGGTATTCTTTGCATTATATTTTCCCAGACAGAAGCAATCTTTGATAAATGTATTGTGTAACCATAACAAAAATGACACAAACGAACAAGTTGGAATATCAATGGGTTTTCGCGTCCATTCAATTCAAAGTGTCAAAGAATTGGGTCTAGTTGGACAGACGTTTAATGCATGTTTAAAGCATAGTTTTTGGAATGATATTACATTATATTTAGAATATCCTTGCATGCTAAAAGTAGCATATGGAACATGTATGCAGTCTCTATCATACCTTTTAATACCTTTTGACGGTACATATTGATCTAGCAGATATTTTATACACAATTCAAAAGCGGAAATAATTAAGTTACGATCAAATGAGACTTTGCAATCATTTTCAATGAAAAGATAAAATGTGAAAATGATCCCTGAGAATTTGCAAGATTGCGACTTTTTGTTTACGTGTGGATGGATACCAAAGGGTTTTAATTTGTTCGTACTGAATATTTACACAAACACAAAACAAAGCAAAAGTTTATTTCTATTAAACAACACACAGAATAGAAAGTTATGAATAAATATACTAAGTAAAATATAAGAATATGATCTTATAGCAAACCATTACACGGTGTATAAGCATGAAAGTTATACGCACAATCAAAACATACAGGATAACAATATTATTTTTTGTACATTAATCAATGAAGTTGAACCGTTTGTGTCCTTGTCGATACCTACGTATAAAGTGTGTGACCGCTACGAAAATATGCGTGATTGTATACCTTCTTTTACAATAACTTTGAGAAACAGACATTGTTTAAAATTATAATGTGTATACAACGTATAAATTGTTATGTCTTTTCTTTAGTTAACCAAACTAGACACGCATAAGCATTCACCATTACACAAATGCATAACAGCATATGGTTTAAACATATTTGAATGCATAAAACATGGAATAATAAGATCATGAACATTATGAAAGCATGACTTATACATATTCAATCACTTATACAGTTATGAAGCAGGTGCTTACAAGTTAAAGATGTACAAGTTTATTATGTGCATAACAGCATAATAACAGGCATGCTTGAATGGAGATAATACAATGTGGCAACACGTTTGTTAAAATTGTTGGTTATATATACATCAAGTCGGTTATACTAATGTATAGCATTCTGCCATTCCCGTATTATTTCATGAAATAAAAGCGACTAGTAACGAAAAAGAAACTCCAGTGAGCGAAAAGCATAATCGAAAAGCAAACTAAGTTATGTTGGTTATAAGCTCTGAGTATAATTAATCACACAAGTTATCTATCTATAAGCAAATTAGCTTATGCGATTACTGCAGAAAGTACACAGTATTTCCAGAAATGCAAAATATCCAATGGTTTCTATGCAAAACTTGAGAACTAGAGGTTATTTAAGAACTGATGCTACAGTTTCATTTTAACGAGTATAAAATTAGTATACCGCCGCCTAAATGCGTAATTTTCACAACGAAATTAAGTGCTGCGGCTGCTAAAACCCGGCACCCGGAACCCGTTTTCCGATGAGATCCGTTCCAGGGTGCAAGCATTTGGTACTTTTTAAGAAAATAATTAAAGAAAAATGGTAGGAAAGTCTTATTTTGTTTTGTAAAATTTAATCCTAATTACTAATGATGTACACTATAAACCTTTTAAGTCTTGTTGTGTATGCGTAATTACACCACCCCCAGCCATCAACACTTTAAAATTGCCACTTAGAACAAATTAACATGGTAACCTATATTTTTCTTTTTTCATTTATGTGTGTTATACATTGGATAATGTATTGGTAGTATTTGGTGAAATTCTATTATGTAAAAATTTAGTTAACTTAAAAAACATCCCTTAGAATGAAAAGATTTTCGGAAAATTTATTTGTCGTAAATAAAGTAATACTTAATTTGTATATGTGTTTCATTAGTTGTATTGCATTATTTAGCAACTTATGCGTAATATAGAATGTCTTAAACTAAAAAATATAATTATTTATAATATTCTGATCATGCATCCTATGATTTCATGCCGACAAATAAGTCTATGAAAATCTTAAAAACTGTTAAATATGTGAAATATTTGGTATCTCATAAAAAACAATTGACCCCGGTAAGGTCTCATTTTTGTTTGGATTTTCATTTCATAACATAATGTTCTTGTCATACATAAAGTTTGAAAGAAATCTATTTTTGAGAAAAAAATCATGAAACCGTAGCATAAGCCTTTACTTTGTTCTTTTTCTTGAACACTTCTGCAAAGTTAACTGCTTTTTATGAAATACATAGTTTTGAATCGTAGTTAACGTTCTTTTTTCCTTGCTTACACTGTTTTCTGGACATTTAAAACATTAGCCGCATTATCTTGTTTGTTTCAGTTGACTTTTACATGTATTGAAAAAAATGTATGTCAAGTAAGCTTGGTACGAAATCGAAGCAAACTTAAATCATCATAAATTATTTTTTCTTCTTTCGTTATTATGAGAGCTGAAGTCTTTCGGTGAAATATTTTGACTCATAAGGCATAAATATAATTTTTATGTGTGTTTTCTGTAACCCGCCTGACCATCCGGTGTTAACCCGACCATTTTTGTCTCTCTAGAACATTGTTCATTATATTAATAACAATATCTGACAGTTTCAATAAAACTCGATAATAAATTAACATATATTTTAGCAGTCTACTGATAAGGGCTAATGTTGCATCCCCCACAGACCACAGTGCTGTAAAAGCCAGCGTACCGGCCCTCATTTTAAAGGGGATTTCACACAGACACATTAATTTTCATACCTAAGTCTCTTAGAATACGTAAAACAACAAGCCGTAGCATACATTAGGAATAAATCTAAAAAAAAATATGATTCATAATTAAAAAGAAAAATATACAAAGAAGTCCCTCACGACTAACTAAGTCGAGCGCATAAGACTTTAAAACGTAAACATTAAAACAAAGAGGTTTTCAATGAAAAATACAGACAAATCAGACAGGGACAAGTTTAAGAGCACCATGGCAAAATAGCCGTGCAAAAACGAACACAGCACAAAGAGAAAACGAAAAACAAGCCTTAACGAGCATTATGATTTACTATGAATTGTGTTGAAGGTTTTCTTTTCTTTTTATTTATAGCAACGATTCTCCCAAACGTACTTAATAATGGAATCCTCGTTGACACAGCATGCTGTCGTTCTTAAGACACTCAATATACGAATATTGCTTATTACATTATAAGCAATATACCAACGAAAAAATATAGAGATAACCAAAAAAGTGAGAAAAACACGGTACGCTTGGTATTTACAATCCATTACATAGGGCTCAATACAAAAGACGGGTGTTTCAGGCAACAACTTGAGAATGTATCCCCTGTTGAAATGGTAAAACTTGAAAACAACTGTTTTATCGAACTGTTGACAAATGCTGTTATTGTAATATTAATGTTAACTTTGCGATAGGCATGCACATGCTGGCTGTTAATTTCACATTTGTTTTTAATGTTCTTGTTGGTACACATGTTTTGTATAAAACAATGCCATGGTTGCTTATTATTTCTCTTTAACTCCCTGCGAGATTTAACACGAAAGCTGGTTTGTATTTTTTGTCTTTTTCACTCCAAAAGTCTCTCCCCTTCGTCCTTTCCGGAAACCGGCTTGTTGACTCCTTACAACGCTAAACAGATGTCGTTTCAACATTAGGCGAACACCTCGTGCCAGCAATTTTAGCCGTTAGTTCTTCGTTCTCAATAGCAGGCGTGCCACGAGCTACATTTGGTGTCCTGTTTTCTCTCTGAGAACGTCCACTCGCGCAACAACGCTGAATCCGTCGTGCTATAAAATGTTTGATGTCGTCACGAACGCTTTTGCACACAACGTAACAAATAATGGGGTTCATTGCCTTGTTGAAATAAATCATTGCTATGGCGGGTGGAATTAATATTTGGGTTATATAATTCATATAAAAAGACATTTCAAGACAAAAAGTAGCTTGTAGTTCAAGCACACTCGACAGCGTATATGTCAGACAAAATGACACCCCCGTCAAGAGTGTTACTTTTGTGAACTCGTTAACATTGTCACGGCGTCCAGTCAGTGAGTGTCTTATCAGTCTTTGTCTGATCAGCGTCGCCACGGTTGCCATATTGAATGTTAATATGACGGCAAACGGGATTATGACGACAACAACTGCGTAAAATACCCGGACCGCTTTGTTTACGGCATCACTAGAAAATAAACAATTACCGTATTCACTTATACGATCATAATAGATCATAGACTGCATAAAAGGTTGCAGAAGGATAATAACTGCAAGCACAATCTTAGAGCGTTTCCGCAGGTCTTGAGATTTAAACACGAACGGGAACAATATTGTAAGTGAGCGTTCTACCGTGATGCTTGCTGATATACATGTTGATAGTTGAAAACAACCGCCATAAAAACTGTCCATCAGTTTACAGGAAAAGTCCGTTCTTGGAATGATGTCTTCGTACCAACCGAAGACAGCGGATTGCCACATCAGTGGATGTGTCAAATAGAGGAAATCGAAGGCGGAAATGGCAGCGAAGTAAATGGCACAGCACATAGACTTGGACTTCTGACCGAACACCCACACGCAGAATGCGACAACGTTCACTACTAACCCAACACTCACAAATATCGGTAATATTACATGATCACATATGTGCCTAATGAGACCTAACCGATATATAATATCTTGGTATGTGTGACCCCTGTAAATATAAATCTCATCTGTGTAATTCACATGTTTGTAATTCTCGAATGTGTAATTATCGTACTGGTAATCTTTGTTTTCCATACCGATGTTTATTACATTACTCTATGCTCATATGTGTAACATCATTTTTGTATTAAAACGTCAGTTTATTTGTTTCAAGTTCAACGTATGCCACAGCTCCAACATGCTTCACAGAACGGCAATCATCGGCTTTCATAATGGCAGATGAGTAAATGCTTTATAATCAAATCACATTATTCACATCATTTATTGTAAAAACGTCCCTTTATCGGCTTGAACGTCTACGCGTGACACAGCTTCAACATGGTTCACAGTGGTACCAAAAGCCAGAGAGATCTGAAATAATATAATCATATAATTATAGTCCATGCCGTGAGAATAACACAAATTCTGCCTTATTTTCTGGTTGATTATATTTAGATTCTGCAATAATAAATGCAGTGTTGAGCAGTTATGTCAAATATGTACATTACTGTACATTTTTACGAATTTATTTAAGAAAATAATATGTATTTGTATACTCAATATATGGTGTTTATGTCACATACTTTTTATTAACATACATTATTGTATTTTAACCTTATTAACCGTCCGTAATTATTAAAGGGACCAAAAACAAAAACGATGTGAGAGGGTCTATATTTTTAAAAGAATCATTTTGGTCAAGTCTGCAATTATGTTTCAATTGGGGGAATGCAAAGCAACCACAAAACAGAACTCAAACCAAGAACAAAATTCAGTTGTCGTGGTACAATTAACGACAAATATCGAATTAAAGTACACCAACTCACTATTTTGTCGAGCGCTCGCTTCGTTTGCACATACTTTCGACCTTTAGTTTATAATTACATAACATTTATCATTATTTTGAATAACATTAGATTTACTGAGTAACCACAACATTGTTATGTGTCTTTTTATAGCAACTACCTCATGGCGTAATTATTACTTTTATCTTGTTTTAATATTCAATTATATGGATTATGGTCATCACTGCACCTGTGCATTATATTCAAACATGGAGTGTTGGCACAAGAGGATTCGGGTGCGCCGGCCCCCACTCCTTCCCTCGTCCTGACGGCCAGCAAATAAAGATTAGTTCATGCCCCAGACGAGAAAATTGCTAACTTTCTAAAAAATAGTTTCGCTTGATTTGCTCGCTATTGTAGGTGAGGCACGAGAAAAGTATCATTATTTTAACATGAAAGCAACATGCACAAAATACTAGTAATATAATTGCCCTCATCAGTTATGTCTCACCAAATATCAGCTTCATAATGACATTAAGCATCGTTTTTTAGTCTTTCTTTTAGTCCATAGTTTCTGATTATAAACGCCTGTTAAATATTATCTTTCATTTTCTGACAAAATAATTTTTGTATGTTTTAAATGTATGACTAACTTCAGCACCCCATTAAAATTAAATATTAAAATTGCTGTTCTTTTCGATCGCTACGCTCGCAACTACTTTTAATATATTATTAAATCATTTAATGCACTAATTTGAATTACCTCCAAATAGATGTGTTATGTTAAAGTAATAGCATTGTAAGAGAATTCGATAGATACACATTTGTTTTTTATCAAAACATGAACAAGCTTTTCCTCATTAAAATTAAAATATATAGTATGTTTTTACTTTTCAACCATAAAAATGTCTTTTTAAAATGCAAGTAACCTTAATATGCTTTAAATTGTAATTTCTAAATTTAGGCGACTTTGACAAGGTTATATTGTTAAAAGGTTTTATGGATCATGAAGTAGGGAGAGTTTTGGGTAAGGCCGCTATTACATGTACGCGTGACGCTTGCGTTATCATATCTGTTAAAAATCGCCTAACAAAGAAATGGTTGGGTCTATTACATGTACGCGTTTCCTATGCGTTAACGCAAGGGTTTCCGTTTCGTTTCGCACAGTCAGAGTTTTGTTACGGGTAACGGTCAGTTAACGCATAGGTTTTGACTTGGACAGATGCATAATTTGAAGGCAAACTTGGCTACAAATCCGAAATAGCATTATTTTTAATTGACTTATTACAAGAAAGCACACCTTTTAATGACCCAACACTTTCACAGCAGAAAACATTGATAGTCGTAAAATAAGCGTAATTTTGTGGCAGTCGAAATAAATTACTAAGAGTGACACTAGTAGATGTGTTCTATTGATTTACATATATCTCGATTATATTTGTTTATAATTATACTAATTAGCAAATAATTCGACGAATTTTAATTTTTACTTGATATTCTGATATTCAAGGGACTTTTAACGCATCTGGTGTTACGGAGACATGTAATAAGTACCACGCGTGTCTTTACGGACACGTTTTCAGATGACGCATGGCCGTCCGTTATCATAACACATACATGTAATAGCGACCTTATATGTAAGGGGCAAGCCTGTCATGAAACGCATGCTTTTAATGTAGATCATTCAAGTCCTTTCCACATGGTGAGCCTCTGTGAGTGTAGTTGTCTACTCTACCATTGCGACACCATTCTTCACAACCTTAATGTTTGCTGAACTTATGGAAGACCATCGCAGGTTCTGCTGATTACATTCTAGTTCGTCCTCATTATTTTTTCGAAGCACTGCATATGGGATTCTTTAAGAAGTCAGTTTTGAGCATTGTTGTTATCGGCTTGTGCGACGTTTGAAGTTTATCTACAATAAATATTTGAGTGAAATATTCTTTGATATGATTTAGGTAAAATTAACTGTCTAAGATGAATGCAAGAAACATAATTATTGTAAAAGTATAAACAGTATTGGAAGAAAATACGAACATCACTGACATGTTCTGACATCCTGCCCTGTGTATTGTTTTGAATTTTAAAATTGCCGTTTTCTGATTATTTAAAATCAAGATATAAATATAAGAGAAGTTTAAACAACAGCAACATTTCAAAGAAAGTAGATAGGGTCAAGTTTATGGGCATCAAGACAAGATGGCCCGTACAAAAAAAAAAAAAAAATTATTTTAGCACAGCACAAAACCCACAAAAGTCACCATGATATAAATATTAGCAGTCAATGTAATAATACCCAATTAATATGTTAATGAGGCACTGGTATGCGGTAATAACTGTTTACAAATTATTATCCGTTGTTAACACAACAATTAAGTGGCTAAAATTGTGTGAACATGAGTTAATTGAAGGACATGACTTTTACTTAACGTACATATTACTTTGAACTGTTATCTGTGGTCTACCGGCCGTGGGATAGTGTGCCCATTAACAATACAGGCATACACGTTTCAGAATTCCTTGTTGACGGCACTTACTGCGTTGTTGGTCATTTACATTTACTTAGGCGGTTTGTTTAACAGACGAGTATAAAAAACACTTCACTTACCAAAGATTTTTAAGTCATAATGGAAAAGATACTATAACTGTATCTTTAAGAAACTGCTAATTATAATTATCCATGCATTTTAAAATATCAGAAAACATTGACTTTTAAAATGTGGTTCGCAAATCTGGCTTTTTTATTTGTTTTACGATCCATTACGTTGAAACAGTTGAATAGATTGACTTCAATAGATGCTTTCAGTTGTCTTGGTGGTCTAGAGGTAACGCATCACACTGCGAGATGTCCCAGGTCCCGGATTCGATTCCTGGCTCTAGCAAAGTGGTGTATGGTTGCTTTTTTGTGTTGTTGTTGTTGTTCTTGTTCTTGTTGTTGTTGTTGGTGTTGTTGTTGTTGTGTTTCTTTGTCAAAACACATTATTTGTCATAATTTGGCAATTCCTATTGCAATGTTAATTCGTTTAATACACTTTACATACTGCAACATTCGTGACCGATTATAAGGTTATCAAGATACAGACCTAGCATACGGTAAATTAAAAATATTTCTGGATTTGGTTGACATCAAATAAAAGATCATTCATGGTTAACAAATAATCATTGCCTTCAGAGTTAGAATTAGCCATTTGTTAATCTTTATGCAAAGTCCATTAATTTGGGTTAGCATTTGGGTATTTAACTGTAATATAGTAAAAGTAACGTTCACAAAATCGAAAGTTGTTTCGGAATTCCTTGACCCATATGCAAGAAAAGGTTTTCCGCGTCCAATCCCGGTACTAGAATATAAGTATCTTGCATAACCTTTCTGTAAGACTGGGTTATCTCAACCCAAGTGCAGTGTGTTTTACGGAAAGGAGGCTTGCCGAGGTATAGGTATTTACCAAGAAAAGAAAAAGGAGATACATATGGAGGTACCCTTACAAGATGGTTCATATACAAATAATATAGGTATGGTTTTAGATTATTGGAATAATATTTCTAGTAATTTGTATAATGCAAGGGATTTTGTTTCTAGTCCAAATGTAAATCAGCACGTAGAAGGCAGTGACTTGATATTTAATGTCAGTATTACTATTGTTGACGTGAAAAGAGCTGTTGATAAAGCCAAAGTGGGAAAATCTATTAGTGCTGATAATGTGTATGCAGAAGTACTAAAATGATGCAGCTGTGTTATTTTGCATTCACTTTTTAATATATGTGTTGATAATGGTATTGTTCCTAGCATTTGAAATAAGGCACCGTTCAGCAAAATTTCAAGCTCCGCCCAATGCGGTAGATTTGCTTTGATCTTGTGAAGGCTTGTGAAGGGGTCTTTCTTTTGTGTTTTCTACGTCATATTGTCACCTGACAATATAGCCCTAATCCATTGGATTAAAATTGACCATGTACTGTTATAAATGATCATGAGTGACAGTTGCCGAACGGTCCTGTGTATTATTAACCCTATTCCTAAATCATCTTGTTCGGATCCAAGAGATCCTATATCATATAGAGGTATTAGTTTAGCATCTTCTGTATACAAGATATGATGTAGTATTTTAAATGATAGAGTATATAAATCGGCTGACGATAACAAAAAAACTGAAAGATGAGCAGGGTGGGTTAAGACTTAAATTAAATTAGACTTTTAATGTATTTATAGTCTCTTATAACTCTTTGAAGAGTGGCTTTATACACTAACTTTTATGCACTCTGTTTATGTATAAATCCTACCTGTTTGTCACAGTGTTCTTACTATTTTTATAAATCTGCCTTTTTACATACTGAGTTAAACATTAATGTTGGGGGGTTTTAAATCTGCAACAATGAGACATTATAATATGTTTATAGTTGCATGTGGTGACAGAATATTCTTTATTGATTCTTAAACGAAAAGGAGTTCAATTGAAAAATATCCATTGTTATCATAACGTCATATCGTAACTCACTTTTAAGTGTGATTTATAAAAATTAAGTCACAATTTTCTCTGGAACTGCTAGTTGTAATTGTATATATTTGGCTTTGTATTATGGAAATCTAAATAACTAATAGGGGTAAAAATGGAACTGACGCATGTTTTACTCATTTATATCATTTGGCAAAGTGATTGTATGATTATATATATGGGCATATTATTCTACTGGCAAATGAAAATAACCATGTTGCGTTAGTTTTCACAACATCAGAAGTTTGATAGATAGATATTTATCTTTTACAAGAGTCACTTAAACGAGTTTGCCTTAATTGTTATTAAATTTAACCATGGTTACTTGTAAGAGAATTTTGAGCATTCCAAAATTATCATTTTAATTTTGAGCTTTAATCTAATATAACGTACGGCTGTAACAGAGCCTAATTCCAACAGTTTTATTGGTAGATAATGACATCAATTTCATTTTGAACAAAAAAAATAAGATATCAAAATACAGCAACTGTTTTTATATGCTAAATAATTTTAACATAATCATACATATTTCTTCTTGAAGGGCAACTGATATTTCAAATTTATTTGTATAACATAATTTTAAAAAAACAAATGATATTTTAATTACCAAGCTAATACAATATATTTTTTAATTTATCATTATATGCAGTATGTATAAATTATGTTGTGACACAATCATTATAAATATAGCAGTTTTTTCTGTTTCACTACAAAAAGTATGTTTTAAACAATGTAAACATTTTTCAACAAAACTTTGATTTTTATGACAAAGGAAAAAAGTAAATTGAACTCAAAATACATTATGAATACAGTGAAGAGATTGGGGATTTTAATTTTGGATAGTAGATAGATCAAAAACATAATTAGATGATGTACATCTTAAGCATTTAAATAAATAAAGTGTACAATCCTTTTATATATTTCATATAAACATATGTCATTAACTTGGTAACTAAGCTATTATTTGTCTTATAAACTACTATGTTATGCAAATTAATTTTTAAAAACCACTTGCCTACAAAATATATATATATGATTATGTTAGAATTTTATAGCATATGTAATGATGACATTTTTTTTATTTTACCTCATTGTCTTTTGTTGTTGTTGTTGTTGTTTGTTGAAAGAATATATAGTTTATTAGGCAATGTATTTTAAAAGTGTTATACCAATAAACAATAAAATAATTAATGTATACACTTGTCCCAAGATAACACAATCAAAATTAGTTTTGTTATACAATAAACCAAAAACTGTATGCAAAAATTATAATATAGTCATATTTTATGCATTTAGAATGCTGTGTTACTATCATAATGTATGTTACTCATTTAAAAAAAGAAACATACCTTAAAATATTTATCTTTATTATAATTATATTTCTAAATAAATCAAATACTTATAAGACAGTTTCGCATAGTGATATTTGATAGAATAAAACTTCAGCTTTAGTGTGAAACTGTTCCAACTGACTTTAGTTGTAAAAATTAGGTGAACAATAAGTACTTGCGAGTATATGTCTAATGAACAGTTTGACATTAAAAAAATCTCTGAAAATGAGAGCAAAACTGTTATCTATAACAGTTTCTTCTCCATTTATTATTTTACATACACTTCATATAAAACAAGACAAGAACAACATGTGTTATGCTTATCTGAATCTAAATATTTTTTAAATATGATTAAATATTGATCTCTTTTTTTTTCAAGAAAATAAACAGTTTTTAGCTTCTCCTGAAAAATTTATATATATATATAGTATAAAGGTATATAACATTATCTAGAGACCTTCTACCAAAATGGTTCAAATTATGACACGGGGTAAAAAATGGCCTCGCCCTAAGAGACACAATTTTACATTGTATGAAAAGGGAAAGTCTTTAAACAAGTTCTCCTAAAACAATTGGCACACTTGAATAAAACTACCGGTAACATAAATAATTATTCGTTTGTCCCCAAGCAGAACTTTATTTTCTAAACCATAACTATCAGTCAATTATCGCAGCGGACTAGAAAATATAAATGCACAATGATACACAGGACATGCTGCGTTTTATCGCGTTTAACGTTCATGCGTTTAAGTTAATTTGCGTTTATGACTAAAGATGGAGTAAAAAGCCTTGAACGCGAAATCGGAAGAAACTTAAATCGTTATATTCTAGGTATTATTATCCGTAAGTATACGATCTTCAGTTTCATTTTGAATGTTAAAATTACCGCAAACGGCAAGTAGCAAATTGAATATAATTATGCAGGCTGTGCTTCATGAGGGCTTTCCCTTTCATCAGTTAACTCTATTTATTATGAGAAATACATTATATACAATAGAACTTTCATCCCTTATGTGTAAATGTGTACACAAATGCCGTAAAAACTTGTAACCAGTTTACAGAAAGACTTGGAAACCCGTTTGCGGAATGTATATGCCGATATATAAACCAAAAACAATGATTTCGTTAAATACAAACAATCGTGAGCCGAATTCGCGGTAAAGTAAATGCCCCAGCATATATATTTGTAAGTCAGTCTTATTATCCTCATAAATAGTATGACAACGTTTATTACTTACCAAACATTAAAACATATCGGCAATATAGCTAAATGACTTACCTTAAGTGATGTGAAGGTGTGGCACTCAATATTCAAAGTCGCCCATGATAAACACCGGTCTTAAACGATGTGTACTTTCGCAGATATTTAGGCGTCTATGTTGCGTCTTAACTTTAACGTCAGTTCACGCTGGTCACGTGAAAGGAGAAGTTCCTTTAAAGTTTGCATCGCAAACCAACGCTTTATATAAGTGCTGTTCCGTCCTATGACTGGTTGGGATTTGTGGAAATGATATAATCATAAAATTATATCCCATAAACGACCAAAAGTATTAAGCTGTGCCTAATTATCTAAACAATTATTGTGATAGAAATGGAAAACATAATTTTGCATCTACAGACTTTATCGTCAATGCAATAATAAAATCACCAAAATGTCGTTATTAATGCTGATGTGAGCGACATTTAAGCTTAAATTACAATGTTACGTTATATTATAGAAATTTATAGAGAGATCAAGAAACATAATAAAACACAGAACACAGAAATGACATTCATCGGGTTATTTTCGGAAATGTGAATTCAAAAGTCACATACCATTTTACTCCGTAGCGTTCGTAATGTACATATACGACTATACAAACAATGTAGTTAATTGTGCAAATTGCTTTATTTTGCGTCATTTTTGTGTTATTTCCAAATTAACTTAATAAGCGTTTGGCTCCACAGATGAAACATTTCCGACTTGTAGGCTCGGCACAAAGTGTCACCGATATAGGGTACAGCCGTTGCGAACATGACACCAACAGACAAAAAGAAATACGCTTTATTCTTGCTAATTTAATGATTTGAGACATAAAATGTATTCCTGTAAATGAACTAATGGTTTCAATCTAAAATGCAGTGAACGTTAATAACCCACACTGTCTATGTTAAGCCCCCCATACACATACAATATTATTGTCAATAATATTGACTCAATAAAATTGACGGTTTATATTCTTGCCACAAACTTATCAAAAATATTGATCAATATTTAGTTCATTTGTACTTCGAAAATTATAAAAAAATAATGGATTCCATTGTATGATGACCAACTAAAATAAATGAACAAATTTTGTAATTTTTGCGTCAAATAGTAAACATATCTCAACATATCTCTCCCGACCGATCTCCAGCTTCAACTTTAACACTTTATTTTGTGTTTTCCTTGCCTATCAAAAAATATAAAGTTTGACACAAAATTCATTGCTTTGTCAGAACTCCATATAAAACCATTTCATAACAAAGTAATATTAGCTTATATCTCACCACAGAGCAGCTATTAAATATCAACGAAAGTAGTAGTAATCGTACGAGAATGACGTTTATACCGATAGAAAGAAAAATATTACTGCGCGTATGATAGGCTAGATGCAATGTTGAGATAAAAATTCTTTATAACCATATTTTAACAAAATTATGAACCTACCGAGAGTTTTTGGACGCCATTACGCGTGTTTGTTATTTTCTGAAGTCACGTGATTCCCCTCCGTGAAAACGAAAATTTAAAACATGATTTGGCTAACAATGCCTGGCACACAAACATGCATTACAAAGAAGGCTATAACTGTGACGAAGGTTATGTGTGCAATATTCATTATATTTAATCTCCCGGCCATTTTGGTTGCTTTACCAAAAGGGATCAAACTATTGAATAACATTCAGTCAACCCACTACGATAAAACCTCTAAATAAAAAGACACAATTCCTTAATGTACGCTGTTGATAGGCGGACTGTGTTTTGACATTGATCTTTGCTTCGCCCCTGTTGCATATATAAAAAACTGATGAAAGGGAAAGCCCTCAGGAAGCATAGCCTGCACGAGAAAACAGCAGCCTCGGTTTTATTGAAGCTGTTCATCAG
>Ga0224511_10000978_pt1 | contig 16004 bp, 8 predicted proteins | sample SF_May12_sed_USG_2_FD_169988 | JGI IMG/M metagenome (GOLD analysis project Ga0224511, IMG submission 169988) | Sediment microbial communities from San Francisco Bay, California, United States - SF_May12_sed_USGS_8_1 | ecosystem: Environmental > Aquatic > Marine > Sediment | place: USA...
CTAGGTGGGCTGAAAAAATCAAAAGACTGTGAGGAACACAGCGGATGAAGTTGGTTGAGGGTCAAGAGGATTGGTGGAGGCCTTCATCCAGGGGTGGAAGGATCATGGCTGAAAATAACAGTCATCACGATCCAGCCTGGGATGCCACGATGCCAAGGCACTTTGATGGTGTCAATCGCACTTTTGTGATGAAATAGGGTGTTATGAAAGATGAGGGGGGTGGGGCAAATGCTTTGGTTGATGAGTCTGACACCCGAGTCAGAACGGACTCATTTTGTATCTGGAAAATAGACCCTCGGGCATATGAGCCAGATTGGGCAAAGATTTTATACTCTACTATTGAGCGTCCAATCCGAGGAAATTCGGATGCAAAGTAGCTTCTTTAGTTCATTAGCGGTCAGTAAAACAAATCACTATAATGCACTCACTCTGACTTCTGTGATAAACTGTTCCATGGTTAGTTTCGGAGTACTATACACTTTCATCTTATCCCACAGGGTGAAAGACAGTCCTTCACTAGAACACAGTGGTAAAAGCTAGACAACATCGTGACAGTTTATAGCTTGCTAATGTAACCCGAAGGTTACACAGATGCGCTATCATTTCTTATATGACAAAAACTCTCTAACTCATAGTCAGAGTTGTTTCTTTTTGAGCTCATAGTCACAGTGGGAGTCTGTCATGACTTGAATTTGCACCCAGATTCTCACAGTTGCAAGCTCAGCACTCCACCATTGAGCTATCCCGCACTGTGAGAATGAACTCCTTATCTTGCTACTATCGCCTCAAAAAGCCTCAGGCTTAGGACGTCCATTAAACCGGCGGCCAAGTACTTGAGTAGAAAAACAATCATAAAGGAGCTCTGGATGCAAAATCAGCAACAATTTCTCCCAATCTGTGCGGCAAAAGTGAAGAGTTATTCTACCAGACACAAAAAACAAAACGCTAACAGTTTGTGAAATGGAACACTAGATGGATAAAGGGGAATTTCTTTGGAGAACTCACCGAATGGTGGTGACCTTCGCTCTACCAGGCTCAGTTAGAACAATCACAGGCAAGGCTAGACTCAAGAATGAGTTTTTATAGTCATCAAACCGGGCTCCTCTTAGTACCTTAAACAGCTCTATAGTTACCTAAAATACCAAAAGACACTAATGCGTATCAGAACAAAACAGTACAGGAAGAACACAACTCCAAACCACACTTACTAAAACAGGGAGAAAGCACACAAGCTTTTTCAAGTAGATCTTAGCTCACTTCTTAACTAATTGAAGTTCAGCAATGGGTGCCCATGTTGTATTATTGCAATTACCCGACAAATTGTCTTCATTTCATTAAAATAAATATATTTTGTTTGCTTCCTTCTATCTAAGCCTAGGGAGACCATGGTGCAGCTCCTAATGAAGCTTGGGTAGGATGAAAGTTGACTTGACCACCGAGACCAACTACACTCTATCGACGTACCCATTGACTCAGTTGAAATGTTATTGTGCTCCAAGACTGAGTTTGAACAGTCCTGGGACATTGGGGATGAGTCAGTCTAAGGCTTAGCTGTGTTCACACATCACATGCTGAAAACTCGGGTACCTTCTCCGCTTAGAACGGAAAGAGTTTAAATGATGGGCTCAATGCAAGGACTTCGAGCTGATTGAAAGCAATTTAAACTGAACTTTTCATTGACCTATGAGTTTGTATGTAGATAAAACTCACAAGGCCTGCTACAGTAGCAGTTGTAGTAGCAATAGCTGGAATTATCTTTCCTGCAACTCGCTTGATGCTGTATCGGTCGCTGACAGCAATTCCATACATCTCCGCTCTCAAGTTCTAAACAGAAAAACACAGACTAACCAAAAATGCAAAATTTCAATGGTTTTTTCCATTCAGTTTGAAACATGTTTTAGGCTTGATTGCATCATGGAAGATTAACTTTGAGGCGAAAAAAAACGACGCCTTCACCGTCGCAGGAAGGGGCTAGAACAATCTTTCATGAGTTGGGAGACCAATTGCACAACCCATGTAAGGACACGTGTAAGGAAACTTCAGACAAACCAGTCATGCTGCAAATTTCTGAAACGGCTACAGGCAACCTTTTAATGCCAACTGATTACTCAAGCCTGAGACATAACAGATACATTATTTCATTGGTCTTTATTGCAATAAGAAAACAGGGGTCCCTGAAGATGTTTTATACAGGTCCATGAAAACTCTAATATCAAGGAGTTACTTGTTGTATTACGCTGTTATCCACCTCGGCACCAACTATGATGATGGTATATACCCCAATCCCCAATACCAGAATCCCCAGAGTTAGTTCGGGGCTATATTTTAAAAAGAAAGAGAGTATTGAAGTTGAGTGTCTATGGGATGGGAACTGCAATGTCAACATCTGATCTGGTTATTGGACTGAAAGCTTTGATAAAACTTTTCAATGTGCAGCATTTTTTGGAGAATAAAGCTGCTGTAGAAATGTGGCTGTTGGAGTTTTATTGGGTAGCAAACACTTCATATTCAGCAACTCAAAAATTTTTTTGAAAGGTATCAAACAGCAAATATGATAGATATAATAGTACATTGAATAATATATGTATTACAGTATTATATAGAATATTGGATTAAAACACAGCTAGATTCAATGATCGATCTTCTATTTTGAGGTGATCTAGTTCAAAGCCCAGTCCCTTTCATTGTTGGAACTTAGGACCTAAACAGCACAAAAAGCTGAGTCAAAGGACAAAACGTGTTGATCTCATGACTCGCAAAGTGAGGGGTAATTATATCTGCAGAAGAGTAAAGTTCACGTTATTGCCCTGCTGACAGGCCAGGATTATTTTGAAAGTAATCGTCGTAATGTTTGGAAAAATCGCCTGGAATTCCTTTGTGATCTTTTGACACATATCTGATTGATTGGACAGATGGCTTTGACTTTGCTAAATATGAGCTCCTCCGGGTCATTCGGGAAGATGATAAGCAGTTCAATAAGGAATTCAGAACACATGATGTCCCAATACACAACGTCATGTAGCCGCGTTCTCGGTGTTTGGCAACAAACAAAGACGATTTTGATCTTTTCGTTTATGTTGAATACAGTGTCTCTGAAGCTCTGGGCAAGTGAAAATGACCAAGACAACGAAGGATTAAACTCTAAAAACACAATGTCACAACTCATAACATCGCTGCTGCAAAGATTCTCTTCTCTGTAAATTTGTTTTGTGCTCAGATTGAAGTGACGTTGAAATGCAGAGCTTGCTAATATCGAAGGTAACTGAGGTCGTCTCACTCCACCTGCGCTGAATATTAGAATTGTGACGCCGGGTAGTTGGCTGTTTGATAAGATATGCTCCTCCTTTCTTTCCATGATTAGGTGTGGAATGTTCTAAAAAATTAATGACAAATAAACCATGGTATCACAAATAGTTTTTTTGTTTCTAAAATATCCTGCGGTTACAACCAGTGATTTATCATTATATCAGTCGGTAGAAGTTGCTTTCTGAATAGAGAAACAGCACATGAAGACATGCAGCAGGATCCTTACCCGATATAATAGTATTTTGCGCAGTGTATCTTATATGTGTGTGCCCTTGTTGGTGCTCCTCAGCCGTTAGTAAGTGCTCTCTCTCTCTCAGATGTTCCATTTATATATAATGGTTGCGGATTATAAACAGGTCACGTGGTAGGAATAATTTATCACTCACACCACACGCCTCAGGTGCAAATTTAAAACACTCGTTGACAGCAGCTACAAATAAAGTACATTGTATTTACAGAAAACTGCACAACTTACACTGAAATGAATTGAGTGAGAGGATAGGGTGATCGAAGTATGCAGAGGAATGATTGATACAAATCACAAGGGCTGATTCACATCATATTCAGGACGACCTTTATAACATTTCTTGGCCATTCTCTCAACAGCCTGCACTTAGTGGAATATTATCACACTTCGGTATTGCCTCACAACAGTCCAGTTTTCCAGCGCAGCTACCGCACACTCAATATTTAGCGTGCCTTTTGAATTACGACCAGTTAATATTAACTTGCGCGGTTGTGCATTTGTGAGTGAAGTTCTACGAATAATGTCTCTGACATCCGACAGAATTTATTATATCAGTTGGATTCTGAATTCTGTCTGTGATTGATTTCATTGACGCTTTTCAATACAATTTTTCCGAGTTGAACACACAGATCTACAATAAAACAATTACGTTATATTTGGAATACGTATCATGCTCCATTTCAAGACATGAAAATTATGACCGCTTTTGGTGCATAGAACAAAATTTGGCATAGAAATCACTGCTACACATGTGAAAGCTGGCTGGTCACAGCTGACCTGCGCAAATTAGCTACTCATAAGGCATGAATGGAAGTGTGACTGCCTGATCGTCCATATGGTAAAGTTGGGCACTAGAATCATTACAATTATGGATCAATAGACATTATTACCTGCATATTCCTGTCCAGCATATGGTGACGGTCCAATGTCATGGCCAGTCCCATTCTCATCGCCGGAGAATTCATCAGCCTGCAGAGCAGTGTAGCATTATTAGAAACCCAGTCAAAAACACTTAGTAATCCCCAAGTTGTAAATGCATCTTATACAACACTCACAATAGAACCAACGCATTAAGCACCCTGACCATGAAGGTATAGCCGTTATGTCGCTCAGACTCAGAGAGTGATTCAAAGAGTGAGAGTCATACACTGAGGGTTTTGCTTCGCAAAAGTCAATTGTAAACTGCCAGTGCTAAATCCTGAGCCAATGATGAAATAACCTACAGTCAATACCATATAGGTACTGGTTTCCTTAGTCTAAGGATTAAATTGAACATCCCCCCCCTTTCACACGAAGAATGCATATATCCACTTGACTGAGAGTTTGACTCAGCGCTGCATCCAAACTGAATCACCCACTGACCTAGCCACCAATATCAAACCATGTCACTGCAACTCATCTGTTCACAGTTATTACAACAGTTTCGGAAATTCCCAATCCTAATATGCTAGAAAACCAGAAAAACAATGGGCCTTAGAGCCACCAGTAGATTTAATGTTAATCACCCGGTCAAAGAGTCACCGAAATCGAGTGTCACCGAGATCCATTCGATTACAACACAGAAGTTAACAGTATGTCCCGACTCAATCGCTCAGTCAATGAATGACTGAGTCACTGAATGGAGTGCTGCCGAGATCCATTCGATCGCAGACCAGAAATGCCCTGAACTTTCCCAGTCCACAGCATGGAAGTTAAAATAAAATGAAAGAGTAACACTCGTAGATACTGCAATAACAAATTAACAACCGGTTGTGTCAATAAAGCGTTACGAATGCGAGTCCCGCGGAGTCATTCACTGGGTTAGTGACTGAGTGAGTCACTTAGTGGGACTGAGCCTACCTGGTTGTAGTTATATAGAAATCCAGTACATTCTGTCCACTAGATATAACTGTTTGTGTATAAATAGACATCCTTAGATCCAGTTGACAATAAGATTGGTTGAAATACACTCGCAATCTGTATTAGAGTGAACGACGTGCATAGGACGCCAGGTCGTCGATACCAATGCCAATACGTTGATACGAGTAAAATAGGCTACCACTTTAAACTCGATTTACCAAAAATTTCTATATATGACGACCATCGGAAAATAACATCACCATATAAATTGATATGTCTTAATTCATTTATTGGTGAAAAAAGTGTTTTATGAAAAGTATATAGCTCATTTTTCCGATCTAAACTATGGATGCCCTCATGACGTTCGACGACATCTTTGGGTTTTTGGGACAACCCAAGTTTGAAGTCCTATGACGTCTTTGGGCCTCTAGCGGTTAACGTTCAAATAACGATCCAAAGACCTTTCTTTATCAATTATTGCAGGTCTGACCTGCAATAATCGATAAAGAATGCTCTTGCTAGCTGCCTTTGGTGTTAGCTCAAGTTTTGCCCGGAGAATGATCGAGCTTAAAAAGAATGCTCCTGTTTTGAACCGACCATTAGCGATTCCATTTTGTTTTTATAACACGCTGAGAAGGTTCGTCGGAAAAATCCACTAGGTACATTATCTGTTTGGCACCAGACCTTTCTTGCCAAATAAGCAATTTCGAGTGAGAGGCTAGAGCCAATACCCATCAACAGTGGGAATCGAACACATAGATCATCACTCTGCTATCTAGTGACTGAGCCATCTTGCCCCCCCCTTATATCATTATCCCTACCAATACTAACACAGTTAGGTGGTTAGTACGGGAGGTACAGGAGGTTCAGTACGAGAGGTAGAGATACAAGTACACCACTGAAATTTATCCTAAAGCATCTAGAACATCATGTGGTTGTATTAGCGCCGCTATACTTGTCACCTGATGTCCTGATGGGAGATGGATTGAAAAATACGATTATGTTCAGCTGGCTGGAAAACCAGTCGCTTGCCCTACATATCTAATGCAACCGATTACAGTCAGGTACACACTCCTTGTTGGGTGAATAGATAGAGCGCATAAGCTATCTTGAATTTCAGCGACAGTATAATCACACAGTCACAGTGCCTCCCACATAAGGCTCCAGAGAGTAATTTCATGCAGCTATAATGCTACTTACAGCAGTTGCCACGATGTAATCAATGTGGCCATTAGTATCATCATCCTTTTCAAACTCTTGTGGGATCATTTTGCTGAAATCTACAACAATAATCACTGCAATATAAAAAAAAATCAAATGGTCTCGTTGATATCGAGGTGAAGCGATAACCTAGTGGACAATAGATTAGGCCTAGGACCTAGATTTGATTCCCAGTTTGGACCAAAACTTAGTCTCTCACAACACCCTTGTCGGTTTCAGATCCTGATGCTAAATAAAAAGTGGGTCCTCCCATAGTTACCTTCTCTGTGGTGCACATAGGAGGAAGCAGAAAGTCTCCTAATGCCACACCCTAAGAAAAGCTCAGTCTGAGGCTCAGTAGGTCAATTTTTACACAGAAAGTGTGACGTGCGGATCAGCAAATCTATACAACTCCATCCGAAAATCCGGAAATAGAGGTCATCTGGTGAAGATTACATCCGAAAATCCGGAAATAGAGGTCATCTGGTGAAAATTACATCCGAAAAAACAAAGCCAACTCTCACTATAAACTGGAGCAGTGATATTTATCCACATCTAACATTAGAGTAGGGTTAAAATGTGAAAATGAGTTGGTGTCATACTTCAACTTGCTGACAACCGCATTTTTGTGTCATTTAAATACTGTTAGTCAGCGAATTCTTCTAGTGTAACCCCTACGAGGCTCTAAGAACCATCAAAGGCTAGCATATCGAGCATATATTTGCATGAGAAATGCATGGTGTAACTCAAGTGTTCGATTAGAGAAATTCACCTGATTGCCATTTTCCAAATCAAAACGCGGTTGCCCTCCATATAAAGGGGTTATGACACGGTCGATACTAGACGCACTTTCGTAGTTGGGTTTCCCATTCTTCAATGGAGGCAACTCTGCATTGCAGCGATAGCGAGTGGTCTTTTTCCACAAAACGAATATCGGTCACTCGAATAAATATGGCCTAAATGGCCAAATAGAAATAAAATGGGATTTAATTACTAGAACTTAGTAACCTAGTGATCTTCACCCCCTTATAACATCGAGTAGAACTTAAAATTGAACGTGAGATTGGAGAAAGCTTAAGTCATAAGAAGTACTTTGCCGGTTTTACCTAGCCCTAAACAGAGGACGTTGCGTTCGGGCCTCTATCATTTTGCAATAATGGCAATAACGCTCGCTGACAGAGGTGAAAAACTGCACTCTGAAACCCTATTTCTATATTTTTGCTGAACATAACACAACTACAAGTCTAGTGTGCACCTGTAAGAGGGTTTTCCAATCATCAGCGCGTAAGCCGAGAAATCAGCGCAAACACCAACAGCGGGTAGCTTTGGTCAGAATTCACTTTAGAATCGCCTCTGATGTATTACGGAGTTTCTTACTCTTTCTAGTTCAAATAAGGTTTCAAGTCAACGAAGTTGGCTATTCTGACTTTCGTCGGCGCAACCTACACATACTCGCAATAGACAATGCTGGTATGGCTGGTTACAATAGTCTCAGAGCTAGGTACGTGAAGGAACCGACTCCCAAATAGGAAGGTTGGCTGCGGCCAATAGCCATAGTTAGACCCACTGACACAGCAACATGGTAGAACGATCCTGATATAAGAAGAATGGTGACCAGTGGTCTTTCAGTAGAACTGCCTGACGTGCTGGGATCACTAAGCCATGCGCAGATATTATGATGTAGGATAAGTTTACATACATTGAGAACTCGACTGCGAAGACATGGTCTTCTCCATAGCTTGGTAGATCTCAGCCTCATCTTGCTCCATGGCCTGCGTATCGGGAGCGGGAGCCGCCTCATCATCATCTGTTATTATAGTCTAGGGAGAGCAATGGGAGAGGAGTTAGTAGAACTGTGAACACCTGTCTTGTTATCATGGCCAGGCCCTTGTTGTGAGAGTGATCTGACCTCCTATCATTGCTCGCTACACATTGCACCACACTTCACGTCTCTTCGCCACGCCACTTCATTACACCGCACTATACCTTGTTGCGTGGAGTGAAGGGTGGTACTATTATTCCGGAGAGAACAGATTTGACATACGCCTCACTCAGCTCTCCTCCGCTGACTGTTACCCCCATAGTATTGGCAAATAGTTTCGCTGCGCTCATGATAAAACTCATGTGACTGCAACAAGCAAAGTCATGCTATCTCTGAGTAGTTTGAAAGAAACTAACCAATGGAAATGCACATATCATTGGCAGATATAACATAGATAATGTGGTTATGGTTAAGCGGATAGCCATTAGGACTTCAATTAGCAAATGGAAGGTCATTCATCGTCGCTTTGTTTTCGTTTTCCAGGAGACTTGGAATCTGAATTGTAACTGACTCAATTCCCAATTTAATTTACATGTCTTTTAGCGAATCACAATAATAGTGGAAACATCGATGAGTATGTAATCAACACTCACTGGGTAAGTTCTGGATTGAACTTAATAGCATGGGGAGGTCGCCTCGGAAGTTGCCAGAAAGGAGCTACAAAAATACATATCCATTCGCATAACACATGTGAAACACGCTACTATATTCTTCGATAATTTCCATAAAGATGGAAAACTGGCCCAATGTAATTGCCCTCTGCCAACCCGGCCTGGGCCAGTGAGGCAGAAATGGCTCAATATCTCCTCAATGGCACCACGCAACCTGTGGATATCGAGGAGGAACGCCTATGTCCAACCACAAACAGACAATGGCTGAAAAAATCCACTCGTCACCATGATTCACGAATCAACACTGAGGGCTAAGATGTGTTTGGTTGGAGATTAGATAGTACCAGAGTTGAAGGTCCATTATGACTTTTTACATCAATTTATATACATGTATGTATGTGTAGTCAGTCATGATAGCTCAGTGGAATAGCTCACTGTCTGTCCTCCCTGTGGCCCGGGTTCGATTCCCAGCCACGGCGGAGTATTTCAAGGGATTCTTCCCTGGCTGATCACACTCTGCCAACCCGTCCTGAGCCAGCGTGGCAGAAAATGGCTCAATTACTCCCATAGAGTTACCTTCTCTATGGGGCACGTAGGTGCAAGCAGAAAGTCGCCTAATGACGCACCCTGGGAAACACTGAGCCTAAGACTCAGTAGGCCAACTTCTGCACCACTCCTGACAGCTGCTCGGTCATAGAGACACGAAGAAGAAGTATGTATGTGTGTAAGGTAGATGCAGTATGGTACTGAGATTATGATATTTACGGTCGGTAATCTATCACATAGATGTATCACCAATTACGGCACTTAAACAACTGCCATAACAGAGGTCAGAGTGTTTGTATGGTCATCCCTACCTGTGCCACATAAGTGATGTGTAGATTCTGTGGGTTATAAGGATTTTTCTGTCAGGGATTTTTCAGGAAGATTTAAACTTCCAGTTCAAGTCAAATCATTGATTTTGGAGATCTTAAATCAACAAAAGAATCTCGAAATGGGAGAGTCCTGACACAATGATTGTATTCGCCTGTTCCCAGGACCATCCGCTCAGTGTTGTAGCTTGTGCCTCACATTGAATCACCAACTGCTCTAGTAGAGTGCAGCTGACCCTGGGCAATAAACAACTGACAGCAGGCGTGAATTCTGGTCCAGTTTACATACCTCCATCCTCCCGCTTATGATCCAATGGGTAAGCATGAAGTAAAGACATCGCCTGCAAAATAAGTTACCCTAATGATGATTCTCTGCCTTCGTCTGGCAGACTCCACCATTGACCAGAAGTTACTACATGAGTGAAATATTCAACTGCATGGTAGACTGCGGCTAGATGTCCATGATCATCAGTTTCGTGTCGTACTAAACTAATCTAACCGATAAGGTCTGCGAGGATAACCCCGTTTTACTGCACAATCAATCATAAAGAGTTCTCGAATCTTATTATTTGAATGGCCGAAAATGTGTTTTACTTTGCACCTTTTGCTTATACTTGGACCAGATTCAATTCTTCACACACATTTCCGGATTTTCTGACTTTCAAAATGTAAGTCATGTGAATGATTCAATTGATATGTTAGCTTTAAAATCTTCATACTGCACTGTTTTTGATTATGATGATCCTTACCTATCTACTACTCCAACCCCATACCATACGCTAATATTTACAGTACTATGTCTAACCCGCAAGTTTATGAAGTCTATATGAGTCTTCGCGTGAACGATTTTGTAAACAAGACTTGGGTCTAATAATGTTATTCGCGTAAAATAAGATTATCCTCCTCCGTTGGAATAGTGAGATAGCTCAGTGGTAGAGTGCTGGGCTTACAACTGTGAGAACATGGGCTATGACGGGCACTCATATTGAGTATGAGCTCAAACCAAATAGAAACCTCGCTATGAGGTGGAGCATTGGTCAGAGCAGCTTGTGGTGCACCATGCTAAGCTGAGTCAGGTGAAAAAGAAGTAACTCAGCAGCATCATCATAGCAGCAAAGACGTCGTACATGAAAAAATCCTCTCCTATCTGAGAGCAGTTTCGGACTCAGCCATCAATATACCTACCTTATGACAGAAGTATTTCTCAAACTTTAGTCGAGCGGTTCTCACACAGTCGTACCAGGTGAGAGGGCGTTGCTTGAGCAGCCTGGCAATCACCCAAGCATTATTCATCAGCGGCTCGCCGGCCTTAAGTTTCTATGAGAAAACCAAAAATGAAAATTGGGCATGTAAAAAAATATAAGAATGTATCAACTTAATTAAACTATGATTAAAACGCCTTCTCTCTTCAAGGATAAACAGATGTGAGCGTAACTGCATCATCAAGCTGAAATATTTTACAGTCTAGTAACTGGCGATTCAATGTTATCGAAGGACAAGTTTTCTCTCAAAGTAGTTAGGTATACCCCTGTCTGAAAGACATATTTTTTATCTTAATCATAATGAAAAATGCTATAAACAGCATCAACATTAGGAGGTATTTTGAGGCTTTCAATGGATACATGTAGAATGGTCTAGTGTCCACATAGAACACAACAAAGATGGAATAATTTGGATTCGGATCTCGATTTTAAATAATTCCCTAGAGTTGCCTTCTCTATGGGGAACATCAATGACCATCCTGAAAACGAAAAGCTGGTTAAGTGCTACTGCTACAATTACTTATCTGAGTGCGCTGAGAATTGAGTGTAGCTCTCCCCAGCTCCCAGCTCCACTAACCTGGCTTATTACAGATGGTTCACCATTATCCTTCCAAAACTTGTTGAATGTTTGCGGTTTCGCGCTGTAGGAGCTCTCAAACTAAAACACGGTGATAGCGGTATAGCTCAATGGCTAGGACACCTGGCTCCAGATCAAAAGAGCCCCAGTGCCAACCCCGATTATGCCAGTCTTTCATTGTGGGTATGACTTTCTCACACCTCCAAAACAAGCGTCAGGTCCGCTAAATAGGAGGGCCTAGTGTCGGCATAGAAAAAACCCAGTCATACCGCATCATTTTAGCTCATGAAGCTCTAAAACGTAGCCCGGAATTATCAAGTAGCTGTGTACAACAAAAGGTCAATTAAAAAAGAAAAAACGCTCAGGATGAAGTCGGACAGTGAAATTGATCATAATAGAAAGTCGTGGAGTAGTCTACCTTGTTTCTAGCCCATATGATGCAGTGATCGAGCTTAGCCGGGAATGATTTCAGGGAGCAGAAAGGCACATCTTCATCCACGGGATCTCTCTGTAAAAACAAACATCAAACCAACTAAAATTTCTACGAAACCGTTTTATGATCCATTTATGCATACATCCCTGGGACAAGTTAGTTTAATCCATAGTAGGATTATAATTATCAGACGAGGGGGGCACGTATTTTCTAGTACACAGATGGCAGTGGACTAGGAAAATCTATTGCAACACCTAACCCTGCATGACAATATGGTGCGAAATTAACAAAGGATAGGGTGTTTTCCTCTTTGGGAAAGAAGTTTCCATTGCAAACGGTCTCAGCCTAGCTGGAAATCATAATAATTTGGGAGTTAACACAGAACCCCTTAGATAAGCCACCATTCAGAGTTGTGCCCACATGTATAATCTAATAGACAAACCGGGGAAAGTTAGGGCTAGAGCTTTTGAACCCTCGGTTTCTTCAAGAAACCAAGGGCTCAAAAGCTCTAGCTAGATTATACTTATAAATTCGTGGACAGAATCCTGATCTGCCACTGGCACAGACACAACCTATCACCACAATGATCTAACAACCACATGCCCTACATGTCCAGCCCAAGACTGTTGTGACTAAACCATTCTTCCATAAACCAGATATATTAAGGTCTTCCTACAGTCCACTTAGCAGTCGTCTCGGATCGGACCCTGAACGTCCGATCTCCCAAAATTAGAGTGTAAAAGCCTCATCTGATTTGCCTCAAACATCGGTCCCGATACTCAATCATTGATCTCCCACAGAGTCCGATCTGGCTCAGACATCCGACTCATCAACCAATGAAATTGATCTTCCATGGATAACCTGGCAGCACTCACTCATTTCTGGCCTCATACTAGGATCGTTGGAAGCGTAAATTTATTTGGTTTTGCAACCTTATTCACTGAAAAAACAGCACAAAGTTGCACTTGGAAAAGAGGCAACGAGCAGTGAAAGAAATTATTAGCGGATTGATTTTCAAAGATGGTAACGGTTTCCTGACAATACAAGTTCACCAACATTGATTGGCTCTAAGCCAATCCGAGGTCGGGCATCCGAAGGACTCATTTGGATTGTAAACAGGCCATCGGATCTAAGGTTGGACATCAGATCAGACTTAAGCTTTGTTCGACCGGTACAGACGCAAACTAGACTATAGAAGCAGCTTTGCTGATATAGCAAGTAGCGTGTTACAATCTCAACTCTTCACTGATCCAGTACTGGTCCCTGGTTCAATTCCCAGCACAGGTAAACCTTTTTCTTCCTTCCGCGACATCTATGTCGGTTTTCATTCATAGAGTTACCTTCTCTATGGGGCACTGGGGTGTAAGCACGAAGTCTCCTAATGATGCACCCTGGGAAACGCTGAATCAATTTCAGTTTCTGCATAACCCTGACACTGGTTGGGATACAAAAAAATGATGACTAATCCAGTCAGCCACTATATCCGTCTATCCTAGCTCACCTGACTACCATAGGATTCAGTAAGATGGGGCACTATTATCTGGGTATGACCTTTCGCTCCAGTGGTACCACTTTCCAACAGAGGTCGTCCTGAAAAACCAACAGTCGGATAAATATAAGTGTTAATTGATCAACTAGCGGAATGCGAGTTCACTTCCCATTGGTGTTGGCAAGGTTTTCCATTTCAGTCCAAGTTGCCCATGTGGCTACGGATCACAGCGGTAAAAAATGCAGGTCTCTACCAGTAGATAAGGGTTAAGATCACTCTACGGTTGCTAAAGATCCACCTCTTCATTCTCAAGAAAAGAAGTAAAGTTATCAACGGTTTATGCATAGACAAATGATGCAGTTTGACTAGGAACAGAAGAAATCAGCTCTTGACAGCACAACAACTCAAACAGTGCAATAGTTCATTTCGTTGGAAACTATTTCCTCTATTACATTGATGTCCGGATATATGGATTTTTTTCTGGATTTCAGTTGTAATCAGTTCTTCTCAGTGTTAAGGGGTCTTTGGAGAAGAGATGGCAATGTGCGCAAAGAATGCAACAAATCACAACAAAACAGTGATATTTGCACTGCCATCTTTTGGCAGCAGGTCCAAGCCAATGAGCGACTCAATAGATGTATTCCCATGATTTTGGTCAGACACATGAAGTTTTGATGTGATCACACGAACAGATGTGCACCGATAAAAACGCGAGAAATTTCAGGTGCATCGAAGTTGTCCTCTCTTAACATCCTATGTGTCTAAAGACAGAAAATCATGCGTTCTGTTTCCCGCAACAAGCAAACGCAAGGAACCATAGAATAATTCAGCGACAAATAGACAACCTTGACATTTTGACCCTTCACAAACTGGTACGCCCACTTTCAGGCGCAGGATTCTGTTCACGCGATCGAATTCACTTTCAAAAAGATTATGTTATGGTCTACCTGTGTCCACACATCTCTGATCAACATATGTACGAGCTTCAACATTGTCTAGGGCATTTACGATTATATCTTGATCAAGGAAAAAGTCATCAGTGTGTACGGTGTAAGCCGTGCCTTCGTGAACTACAAAACAAAAAAACATAGTTACAGATCCTGATCAGTTCTCTTCTCCCCCACAGTGACGATTGGAATTCACTGATGACCACCCATCATAGCCATGACGTAAAGGAAAGGCGGTGGGTGGAAAGCTATTACACCATGATTTACACCTGAGGTGCTATTCACATAGTATAATTCATGACATCTGCAGGAAAATAACAAATACCACGAGCAGAGAAAAGAACTTAGGTTAGATCGATTTTATGTGGATAGCATTATTAGGGGAAAAGCCTTGTTTTCAAAATGGTCATGGTGTATCCATAAGGAGCTCAATGCATATTAACTGTTCCAACATTAGGCTATCGCCAATAGAGAGGGATAACAGGATAGCTCAATAGCCCAATGGCTAGAGTGCTTGGCTCAAGATTGAAAGATCCCGGGTGCAAGTCCTAGCCATGCTGAGTGTCTACTGTGAGAACGAGCTCCTTACATAAATCCTGGCTCCTTCCGCTCAAAAAAGCTCTAGGTTTAGGACATCGCCGATTAAACAGAATGGCAAGTGCCAGAGTAGAAAAACCACAAAAAAAACCAGAGGCTACTAGCAAATTTCTCGATTGGCCTTAGCAAGAGATTGACTTGTAGTGAAGACAATGCACTTAGTACGTAAGCTTCAAACTATTGATCTTCCAGGATACCTTTGTATTCCTGTGCCTCTATATTCAGGGCAGGATTCATCTCCATAGCAGAGGAAGCTGCTGTCAGACTCTTTGCTTTCTATAGAATATAAATTCATGGCCATACAATTCAAACCTTTGAATGAGACGAGCCGTATTTCTCTCTACGGGTTGGGAAAGTTTACCCTGGCGGGGAGCCAATAGTAAAACACAATAGTCAGCTAGAGATGTGAGGTTTTTGGGTTTTATCACGCGATCCCAATTCTTTCTTGTTCGACATTGGCTAATTAGTCTTTTAGTCGAACCAAATCTAGTTTTAGGCACAGAGGCATAGATTAGTGCCTCATCTATTGACCTAATCAGTGAGCTGATCCAACGTGACTTGTTACAATATTGTTGAACGCTTCCAGCTAGGCCAGGTTTTTTAAATCCATGGCTTTTAATCTCAACATACTGTCAAAGTTTCACTACTTAATAAAACTGGTTCCTCATTACATTTACTTATTCCCAAAATCTTCATTTCCTCAAGATGAAATTATCACTTTTATTAAGCAGGCCATGGTGTGCTGTCATTCCAAAACGTCATTAGCAGCAGTGAAGTTTCGAATTGGGCATTGTATTATTTA
>Ga0224511_10000979_pt1 | contig 16001 bp, 11 predicted proteins | sample SF_May12_sed_USG_2_FD_169988 | JGI IMG/M metagenome (GOLD analysis project Ga0224511, IMG submission 169988) | Sediment microbial communities from San Francisco Bay, California, United States - SF_May12_sed_USGS_8_1 | ecosystem: Environmental > Aquatic > Marine > Sediment | place: USA...
TCCTCTACCAATATTTGGTGGACAACATTAGTGGTCCTCTGTAAATGGCTTCACCTTGACCCTTGACCTTTTTCTCAGGTGAGCGACCTAGGGCCCTTTGGGCCCTCTTGTTTAAAGATATTGTAATCTTTTCCGTGAAACGTGTACATTGTACAAAAACAGAAATTAAAATTAGTGCTTAAATGTATATTTCAGGACGTCAACAATAAAGCGCCGCAATTTCGTAACAGCATTTACAATGCAACAATTTCAGAATGTGATGGAATTGGAATACCCATTTTGAGGTTTGATTATTTATTTATTTATTTATTTATTTTACTGCAAAAGACCGCATTGTTTTTTTGCAAAACATATTTCAAGGAAATTCATGTACATATGCGAGCATTAGAAAAAGTTATAGTCAACATTTTATTTCGGGTGAAAATGTTATATTGTTAGAAACTGATGGAACATTATTTTTACAACATCAAGGGGTCGAAAGCTAGTTAAGCGTTTGACATTTTAGTGTGAATTTGCTTCCTAACATTAACTTTCATAAGGAAATGCAATGTACAAATGATAATGTAACATTTCCCATAACTAGCGTAAGTGCAACCGACGAGGACAGAACGCCAGAATACAACACGATCCACTTTGTTTTGGTCGGCAACTCCTCTGCCTACTTCAGCATTGATGCTTTCAACGGAACGTTGTATCGGAGAAGGGCTTTTGACGTTAGCAGGCTCTCTGCTGGCTTTAACTTAACAGTAAGTGTTTCGACCTATTTATTGATTTCTAACTTTTCATTAGGTTATTTGTCGCATGCACACGATGCTTGATACTTATTTGAACTATTCATAGATAAAATAGTTTATTTAGACAATTCAGAGGGTCGTTGACCCATGAGGACAATATGTACATGGCAGAACAGTAACAACACAAACCTGAAAGGATATATTACATAGTACATAATGTTTACATCAATAGAGTTAAACAAGTAAACAGTAATAATACGTGCTCTGTATTTAAATTATTCGTGAGTCAGATTTTGTTTGATGCATTGTTATTCTTGTTATAACTTATCATTTACGAAATAATAAAACTATATTATCTATGTGATTATTACTCTTGGAGAATTAGTAAGCCAACAAACTAAACAATAACTACGCACTTCAACGAATAATAAAACTGGGTTAAGATAACAAAATAATTTCACAACATTAATATACAATTAAACCTCTTGATATCGACTTTCTTATATTTGCTATTGGCAATCTCCTGTAATAGCACCTCAAAGGATTAAACGTTGCAATTAAATACACTGAATATGTGTTTTTGAGGTCAAATAATAAATGGGGCTAGGTTCTCTTTTGTGGTAACATTCACAAATATGTTTAAACGGAATGAAGTGAAGTAGTTTTGGTGCTGAAACGAATAGATCATGGGTGTTGTTGCAGGAGTATACCTTTGCTATTGTATGTAAATAAATATAAAACCTTTGCATATACATTTACATTGTGAAAGATTGCTGCGAGCGACGGTCTACACAACGCCACTACGACGTGCACAATACTCATCACTGGATGCAATGACTCACCGGTGTTCCTTGGAACCCCATACGCCATCCAAGTGCGCGAAAACTACGTTGGACAAATACTTGAGGTATATACAAACGAATAATTCACATTATAGCGAAACGGATAAAATACATTTTATAAATTCATCTGGTATTGTTTTATAAACACTAACGTATTAGTACAAGTATTTATCGAAAATAAATTATCGAATAACAAGCTTTTCTTTCAAGGATTTGTGACAATGCATTGGTTTATATTCAGGTGTTTGCCGAAGACAATGATACAAAATCTAGATCACTCGCATACGGTGTCGAATCAATGGGAAGTTCATGTAATATATCAGCTTTTAATTTCAAAAACAACCACCCGAACATTATAACTGTGAATGGCGCTGATGCTGAGGAATATCGTCAAACACAAGGACGGTGTACATTAAACATAACTGTAACTGACCACTTTGGATTATCCAACTGGACAATAGTCAATATCACAATAATTGATGAAAACGAATATTACCCAACAATTATTCCCGTTGACAACGTGGTAACTATAAACGACAATACAAATGTATTGTCCGTGATTCTTAATGTTAGTGCCACAGACTCTGATCTTACTGAAGGTCAATGCCTATTTTTTCTTCACGATAGTTCTGGTATGTTTTACATCGATGAATTAACGGGATTAGTACACTTGAAACAAACAGTTCAAAATGCGGAGCCCAAGTATAACATAACTGTCGTGGTAGTGGACAGCGGTTCTCCTCCATTGGAATCCAACAAAACATACATCATCAATGTTACCGATGTCAACGAAAAACCACAGCTAGACCCAATATCATCACCCATATATGTACAGCAGTTTTCTTCGGCGGGACTGTTCCTCTTTGCTGCAAAAGCCACAGATCCCGACAGAGACGTTCAAAACAAGAACTTAACGTTCTCAATATCTCAAAATGGAAATTTATCTATAGCAATTGACCCCATGTCAGGTAACGTTTCTTTGACTGGAGAAGCAAAATCAAGTGGTAATTTCACATATCAAATCACGGTGACAGACGGTGGGGGCCTAAATGACGTTATGAATGTCACTGTTATAGTTCCAAATATCAAGAAAGAGACAGTAAATGTAACCGTGCTTGAGAACAGTGTAGGAACCATATACAAGTTCAGTTTTACGAAAGTAGAACAATATACATTGGAACCATCATTTGATTCTTCAAGATGTTCCATTGACAATCAAGTAAGAAATTATCTTAGTTTTGAATTATTAATACAGCTTAAAAATTTGGCATTGTAAAACCTTATTTGTGACATTTTTAAATATTTAGGTTTATACATATGCATGGCTTTTTAAGGGAACACTTAATTTGACAACGCCGTTTGACAGAGAAGAAATGGAAAGTGTGGAACTTTATATTTCTGGATTTGCAAAAGGTGTTTTGGTCCTAAGCGATATCGTAAGTAAAACATGACGTCGACACATGAAAAATGCATAAGTTTGTTATTAATTAATTAAATTAACAAAAATAGTATGTTTTATATTTCAATTGAACTTTTTTACCCTCCCCTTAATATGAATAAAGTGTTAACTGTTACATCTTGTTTCAAAATTTAAATAATTAAAAATGGTAAAAAGCGGCCTGATGATTGATCTTACAGTGTCATATTCTTGAATGTTACTAGGTGTGTGATTCTTCTGTATTGCTACAAATGTGTGTTTCCATAAAGCGCCGTAAGCCTCAACATAACGCATTGTTTATATAGTTTTCCAATTACTGTACAGATAAACAAGACAATGGTTATTTTAAATGTTTAACCTTTTAGGTCAACATATCTATTAGTGATGCCAACGACTGTCCTCCAACATTGCCTGAAATTCTCCGATATTCTGTGGAAGACAACGCTGAAGCCAACTTTACCATTGCTTTTGTTGTCGCCGAAGATAAAGACGCTACGGAACCATATAGACAGATACACTACAACATTGTTGAACCAGGATCAGGTAATATATATAAACACTTACTTATAATGAACTCAAAGCCGTGAAATAAATATATTTCCTACAGCTGTGAAGCCCCATATTTAGAAAATAGACGTATTCATTGAAATGGGTTAGTGTTTAGCCTTTGGCCATACCCATTATAGTCTTAAACATCCGTTTTCAGGTAAACACAGATACACTGCAACGGGTTACCCTTAAAAAATAAGCCTGTTGAAACTACTGTAAATTTGGATAATTTTTGTATCGAAATGCTGCTTTCTGGTTTGTTTCAGAAGTCTTTAATATATCTGAGAGTGGTCGACTGTATGTCGTGAAGACTCTGCATGCCGATACCTTCCGGTTTAATGTTAGCGCAAGTGACGTGTCCCTTAACACTTCGGTAGGTAATTTTATTCGGGTGTTTCAAAACAGAATAGTGAAAAAAACATATGATAAACAGCTTTATCACGTTTGCATGACAACAACCACTGTTGATAACACGGTACCGACTAAACTGTACCAACTAAATTGTTGTAATTAAATAACTAATAAGAGTGAGTGAGTCGCAATTGATTGCATAATGTAGACATTTAAAAGTTTTAGGCATATTATTATTAACTGATTTAGGAAAATGAAAATGTTATTTGAAGATACATCAACAATCTAGGGAGGCATTTTTATTGCAGGCTGTCGTAGAGATAACAGTTATCGACTCCAATGACCACTCGCCAGAGTTCAATCAGAGCAGCTATGTGTTTAACTTCCCTGAAAACGAGAACGGCACTGTTGGTGAAGTATGCGCTGTTGATGGTGACCAAGGCGACAATGGGAACATAACATACTCTATTGTGGCAGGCAACTATGGCGGGCGCTTTGCTTTTATGGTATGTGCAGTATGTTATATAAAGAATAAAACAGTATACACAATTACATTGTACATGAAAAACTGATAGATGCATTCTTAGTAAACTGATGAAAGGGAACACTATAGTAGCAAAGGTGTTTTATCCAGTTTGTTTACGAATTCATAAATATTGTTTATGTAAAGTTATTAAAACGTATCCTTACTTATTAGCAAATTCCACATAGTTATTTACGTAAGTGAACCAATGTGTTGAATCTGACGTTTAAAATTTTAGGGACACACAATTGTTGCCAAGGAGCTCGATAGAGAAATCATTGACAAGTACGAACTGGTCGTCGAAGCGCGGGATAATGCCAAGTCTAATCAACGAATGGTTTGTGCATTCTAAATTGTTCTCAGGAAAGTACGCATTTGGAATAATTTTTGACGTATATAGGATATTTATTGAATGTTTGTGTAAGAAAGAACGTTACGTTGCGTTTATTAAAGTATACGGTGTGCAAAAACCGTCACCGTCATGGAGACACCGGGGCATAATATTTGTATTTTAATGTTATAAATTATATAGATGAACAGTGGATAAAGTTTATTTCCGCCGTAATTTGCGTTAGTCATAAAATGATATAGGTGTTTTATTTAAATTGAAAACAAATGTACCATTTAAAGTACTTAAAATCATATTAAATGCCTTGTTTAAACGTTTTCACTTTCAAGAATGGTCTTGATTTGTGGGCTCATTATATATGATTTCATATTCACAGAGCATTGTTAACGTAACCGTCAGAGTGCAGGACCAAAACGACAACGCTCCAATGTTTCAAAATCCGCAACTTTATTTTGCGTCCATCAGAGAGGATTACCCCGTGAATGAAGTCATTAACTTGGTAAGAATTTTTGTGCAGTGAAGTTAAATTGCTTTTTATTTAACTCTTTATTTAACTTATAACTATTTTATAGAACATAAATAATTTGGTGAACGCCTTCGATTGAAAGTGTAACACATACTTTTGTCATCCTTTAACAACCTGTAGATTACCAACATCACCGCCACGGATGTGGATAACGGCAGCAATGGGACATCCGGCATTATCTACCGGTTGGTGGATACTAATGTGTTTGCTATTGACGAGGCATCAGGACAACTGACGCTTAGCAAATCGCTTGATAGGGAAACTATTGACTCGTACCGATTTACGGTAGGTGTTTCCTTTTTTTCAGTTTAATGTATTTTTCGTTTAACATGAACTGGAAGACTTTTTAACTGTTTTGTTGGATTAACTATTGTAAATGGACAAAACATTGACAATATAAATTGAAGAGATGTTCAAACAAAAATGTTGTAAACAATGTAGATATGTTATGTTTAAGGGCACCATGACAAAAATGGCCCGTACAAAAACTAACACAAGGGACGACACAAAAACTCTTACAACATCATGACGCAACAGACATTTAGAAAACATATATTTTTTGCTTTTCGGATTGTTCTTTTTTTATTTTATTTTTTATTGATAATTTCTTAAAGAAATTCTCGAAGAATTGTTGAGTTACCGCCTTGGTACGGTCAATGACTTTCATTGTTGATATTAAAATACTTTTATTGACAAGCTTTTATCATAACACAGTAGATATTATACAGACACATTGACATATTTATATATACGTTTGCGTATATCATCCACACTTTTGAATTGATAGGTGCTGGCAATTGACAGTTTTGGAAATACGACCTATTCAAAAACATCCACCGCGTCCGTTAGTGTAAGTATAATAGATGTCAACGACAACCATCCGGTGTTTAGCAGCAACAGCTACGCGTTCAACGTCAGTGAGAATACGACGTTTCCTACTGTGGTTGACTACGTCACGGCCACCGACGCTGACTCTCCCCTTCATGGTGGGACGATCAGTTACAGTATCTTGGAAGCGGAGAAAGTACCTTTCTTTATCGACAGACTTAATGGTATATGTTTTGTTTGTGTTTTTTTTCCATTTGATTTCGTTTGTAAAAGATTTACCATGGTCTCATGTTATACTTTTATCAACTTTATTAACTGTACAACTTGTGTTGTGTGTTTTTCCTAAAAGCAATACATGGCGATTATAAAAGACTCTCTTTAAAATAATGGAATCTATTATGTTTGCAAATACTATTTTACTGCAGGAACAATCCATGTTGGCGGTGATCTAAACACAGAAGATGTAGCTCAATATTCATTTCAAGTGTGTGCATCAGATGGAAATACAAGTCATACAGTATGCGCCAACGTCACAATTGAGGTTGTCAACGTAAACGACAACAAACCGCGTATATTAGACGCGGTGAATGGTGAAATTAGCATTCATGTATATGAAAATAATAAGAAAGGCATGTCGCTCATCAATATTACTGCAACGGATGGTGATTGTAGCACGATAGAAGGGTGTGAGATCTCTTTCCGTTTACTAACAGGTAATCTATTGAATGTATTGTATTTTATGTACTGCTAAAAATCTAAAACTATTTCTCTCACATAACCGAAGTATGCTATTAAAGGAATTCGGAAAAGCGGAAATGATACACATTATCATAATAGTATCAATGGTTGATTCATATTACATATATGTGTCTCATTTAGCTAATTAGACAAACGTTTTGTCATTTTCAGGAACGGACATGTTTAACTTGACAACTTGTGACCATACAATTACTTCACCTTGCACACAGTTAATAGCGTTGGAACAATTTGACAGAGAAAACCAGACCAATTACTATATAGCGGTTGAAGCAATTGACTTGGGTGTACCTTCGCAATCCAGTTCTGTTAATATATCAGTAGAGGTACTTGATACAAACGACAACACTCCATTCTTCATTGACGAGTCTGGAGCTATCACTCAACTTGAAACTGCTAACATAGTGGAGAAGTCCCCAGTAGGGTCTTTGATTGCATGGATTCGAGCAAAAGATCTTGATGCCGGTGAAAATGCCAACATAACATACTCATTAAAATCATCTGACATATCTACATACTTCAGCGTCGATCCAACGCTTGGAATAGTCAAGATTAGCGAACAGATAGTCATCAATACGCTCGTTAACAAAGGATTGGGTCTTAACAACTCTGTGATAAGTCTTAATCTTACCATCTTTGCTACGGACCATGGCCAACCACCTAGGAACGCGAGTCTTCGCCTTAATGTCAACATCGAGCCCATAAACGACAACGCGCCATATTTTCCATACGATATGTTTAACTTCACCGTTGCAGAAAACTTAAATGGTAGTACGACTTTATTTTTATGTGTTTCTTTGTATATTTGTTCGTTTCTTGTATTGCCCATAAGTTAATCAAAGTAAAATTTAACCTATTCATAAATGGTCCATGTTCTCTAGTATATTTTGTATTGACCCTTTTTTGCATATCTTTAGCTACATTCATTGGACGCTGCGAAGCACATATTGAAAACTCCACCATAAGCCACCTTACCTACAAACTCATTGACGACTTTGGGCTGTTTAATATAGACAACTCGGTAATTCTTCGCGTTTGAACTTATATTTTTAACAAACCTGTTCATTTGGTTAGTTTAATTATGTTTACACTGTACATGTACTAGATGAAACATTGTAAGAGTATTTTATTTCGACGGCATGTTGAATAACCGGTAACGTTTGCATAACTATATGTGGCTGTATTTTGTTTTGCAACAAGGGTAACATCTCCACTGTCGGACCTCTGGACCGGGAGACGGCGGGAAGTTACGTGTTGGCCGTGAGAGCTAGGGATGGGAGGGTACCAGAGCGGACTGCGTTTGCTGCGGTAGGTCCAACAATACAGTTGTTACTCAGCGTAGCGTACATGTGATTTTCTTAAATAAATAACAATTGTACAACTAAATGCCCTTAATGGAAAGTGTCAAAGACACAGTGTGTACATTAATGGATATATGACATATCAAAGACAAGTCCAGTATTTAATACCATGTATGCAGTCCCAAACTGCAAGTATGTAAAAATAATGAAGTAAATTTTGTTTGTCAGATTAAATATATATTATATATATTTATTATTTATATCTTTGTAACAAGCAACACTCCATATAATGTAAGCTATTTCTTTACCATTTATATGAACAGGTTAAAGTCTTGATAAAAGATGAAAACGACAACGCTCCCAGGTTTTTTGTTCCTGGTGACGTCAATGTCACAGTTCCGGAAACGGTGCGTGTGGTCAGGACGTTTAACGCCACAGCGTTTGATCTGGATATAGAAAAAAACGGGGACATTTCATATAATATAACAGGCGACATAGGTATGTTTATTAACAGCACATCATTTGGCCTAATACGTTCGCTTAAGAGAAAAAAACACCGATTTTAAAATAATTTCCAATCATAAAGCTTTGATCACTAAACATTTTTGTATTTCAGATGTGTTGCAGTTTTCGCCTAATGGAAGTCTCAGTATTGATAAGACGTTTGATTACAAAAACGGTCATTTCTATTCGGTGACAATTGTGGTACGTATCACTCACGTTGTTGAAGCGTTTATAGAGTGCAAACACTCTATAAACTCTATTGAATTGTTAACCTTGTAACCATGATAATAAGCGTTGCTTTACAAGAAGGTGTTGTGTAGTGTCATGTGCAGATATGTTCACTTAATCATTGCACGATACGGCTCAGTAACGGCTGTTGCATTCAATATTTTGTATTAGAAATGTAAAGTTGTACATGTTTAATTTTATTGGAAGTGTGAAAACATTTTGAACAATAACAATTATGATGTTTAGCAAGAAAGTGTAGTATGCGAATTAGTCTATAAGCCCGAAACCCGAGTCGAGTATTCGGCCGGTTGGTCGATACGAATAGAATATTGAAAGCCCGACTGGTCGATTAAAGTTTTGGGGTTACATTTTGAACAAATAAACAAATACATAAACACAGTTAAATAAGTGTAAGTCGTACTAAGTCAACGCATTTCTAACATGCAATGTATTAATCTAAGTTGGTGTCCGGTGACCATCATTTTTAAGATAATATTATGTATTACGGCTGCAAATTGCCGTTGCAACATTGTCGGAATGGATTGCATAAAATTCAGGCTATTTAAAATCCAATTGCGCTATTGAAAATATTATTTAAATAGACTGAAAGGCTATAGTTGAAAAATAATTAGCGCGCTGACTGATAAATTGTTTTTCAATGACAGGTATCTGATCACGGAAACCCGTCGTTAAGCGATTCTAAGACGGTAACTGTTAACGTTGAAGACGTCAACAACAACGCACCTCTATTCCAAGATGACGTTAATTCGATTAATATCACCGAAAACACTACACTAGCTGAACAGGTAGTGTTCGTATTTATGTTTTCAAGTATTTAAAAAGTGGTCAAACACTATAAAAACACTGGTTTGTTTAGGATGTTTAAATTCATTGCTATACAGCAATTTTGAAATCAAGAGTTCGATAGTTTTACAGTAAATACGTCAAATGTTTAATCGTTAAAAATACCAAATCAGTAAATGACTTCAAATTACTTTGTTTCAGCTATTCCAAGTGATAGCTAATGATAGCGACACGGGCTTAAATGGGGAGGTCTTGTACAAAATGGCCAACACTGATAATGGACCATTCTTCATTGACGCATTTAGTAAGTCTGTTTATATACGGCTATGTGCAGTAATAAAAAAAAACATCGTTAAAAGGTGTTAAGAGTCATCGTTAAGTATTTAATATGCATCTAAGCGTGAGTACTATGGTAGCATGCGTTATTGTCAACCGACAAAAATGTAAACAATATGTAAATGTTAATGCTTAAAATGGTAGTAAATTGTAAATCTGTTTTTATTTTTTATTTTTCGTCGTCGATTTTAAGATGGATCCGTTTTCCTTGACCGTCACCTTGACTTCGAGGCAAAGTCGACTTACACCCTCAACATTCTTGCTACGGACCTCGGCAACCCACCGCTTTCGAGTAACAAAAACGTCACCGTCAACGTCATAGACGTCTATGACGTACCGCTTTCTTTCGAAAGCGTTGTATACACAGTTACGTTAAACTGGTCTACGCCGATCAACACCACCGTGCTTGATCTGAATGCGACAGGCATTGTTACACTTTATGAGGCCATAGGTAGGTTAAACAGTATGACATGTTTAATACGTATTGTTATGACAATGTATATACAGCTACATTTCAGATTAACGTATTTTATAATATAATTTATAGTAAATATGCTCGAACCATCAAAAGTAATAATTTTACACACTTATTCAACACCAAAGATTAGTTATTTATTACCATACTTTCGATACTTTTTACCAGGTGGCGACGACAATGTGTTTTACGTTGAACCGTTGACAGGAGAAATCACAGTGGCGAGGGAGCTGGACCGGACTACTGATCGCTACTTCCTCACCGTCCAAGCCACCAACGTCATCCGCCAGACGGCCACGTGTCAGGTAAGATTAGTTAACGCCAACAATTATGATTGGTATCGATACTTTTTCAACGACATCAGTACATCACTGTCCATAAAATTCAACATTGTCGTACTTTTAATCATTGATGTTGTCAAAGGTGTGGTTTCCTTCTAGACGTTTTTTGACGGCCGACGAGGACATAACGTGAATGTCATTGACTATGAAGTATAATGTTCTGCAGGTTGTAATCGAAGTGACGGGTCACGAGGTGTTGTTCTCCCAGACTGAGATGACGGCGTCAGTAACGGAAAACATAAACGGGACGTCAGTGATTGTGGACGTCAACACGACGGCTGAGTTGCGCGGTGATCACGTCACGTACAGCATCGTGTCCGTTACACCTGAAGGTATGCTAACTATCACATGTAGATACATGTCAATATGAAGACTGCAATGTTCCTTTAAAAGAACATTAGTTCTTCGCTCTATCATGTTTAGATATCTTCAAATGCTTTCATGATATTGTCAGCACAATCTTGCGTGCGTGTTGTTGTTTTGTTCCTTACCTTTCGTTTGAAAAAGATGCATCACTTGTCTTCCTTTAGTGACCGGCTTGTTCAATGTGACGCCGGCCAACGGCGTGGTGTTTGTCACTCGAGCCGTGGACCGGGAGGTGGCAGGCCAATACATCCTCCTCATTTCTGCCAGCGCCTCCCCGCCGTCCGACCATGCACGCGCCAGGCGGGCGGCAGTAACCGGTCAGTTATGTTTTTTAATTAAATCGTAACAGTCATTGTGCTTATAAAAGTTATACAATGTTACATATAGAGTGCCATTTAGTGAATACTTAAAGTATTAAAAACATTATCAAGCAAAGCAGATCTGCTTCAAGACTTTTTTTACATTATAGTATTGAACACACATACACACACATTATAATTATATACCTTGATATATATGATTTAATTTCGTCTCATAATCAGTTTAAACTAAAAATACATCTTTGTTTTCAGAATCAGCATCGACCTTTACATTGAAACTTTACGTCAACGTCATTGACGTAAATGACAACACGCCCTCGTTCAGTAGTTCGGTTGCTCGGTCGTATGACGTTCCGGAGGATGCCAAAGTGGGCTTTGTCGTAACGATATTGAAGGTAGGCATTCATGTATAGATTCATTTTAGTAGCGTGATGGTTACATTGTAATTTATTCATTCATTCATTCATTCATTCATTCATTCATTCATTCATTCATTCATTTATTAATTCATTCATTCGTCCATCCCTCCGTCCATCTATCCGTTCCTTCGTTCGTTCGTTCGTTCATTTATTCATTGATTCATACATTCATTCAGTCAGTCAATCTAAAAATAACTTACCCACTCACGCAATCGTTGGTTTGTTTTAGGCAGAAGATAAAGATACCAACAATCCAACGCCATTCCAGTACGCGATCGTTGGCGGCGATAATGCAACGTTCGCCGTAGACGCGTCTACGGGACGGCTGACGACCACCGATAGTCTGGAAAACAAAACAACGTCTACCTATGATATAACTGTAGGGGCATCTAACGGAAACCGCACGACTGATCGCACTCAGATTAATATAACGGTATAATAAAAGTTTCGTCAAATGGACATAAAGATATTTTTATTTATTATGATATCTGAAAAAGCGAGGTTTATTTCTTTTCTTTACAACGTTAAATGTAAAATAAGTGTTATATTAATTTAGAATAAGGCATTAGTTTTCATATTAAATTATTTTATGTTATTAATACTAAAGTTAGTATCGTGTGTTTTGTTAAAATCAGGTGAACGTCGTTGCACGGACGGACGAGGTCGTCCTGGTTGTAAACGGAGGACATAGACAACTCAACAGAACAGAACAGAGGAAGAAGACGAAAGAGTAGGCCGCATACTTGGTTTTCCTTATTTGTTACGTCTAGCGCGCGTTGCTTCCACGATACACATTTCTAGAAAACTAAACTAAAAATATAAATAGTTTATTTGTTTATCTTATTTTTTCAGCATTTACACACTGTGTCAGTATTCATATGAATGTAAAATAAAATGAAATATACATTTTAAGTTATTTCTGTGGTAAATGTTGCTCGTTTGAAAATAACCTGTAAATAATTCGGACGATGAATCTGAGACAATTACTTGCATATTATGAATGCTGCTAAAATGTTTATGCTTTTTTATAAACGTCTATGTCTATGTTACAAAAAATGTACACCTAGCTACAAGATGGTCCTTTTCTAGGCAGTTGGAGTCTGACCTGAACGTGAACATCACTGACTACAGGATCGACCAACATAAAAGCCAATTCTACCACCCACGGCAGGCTACTGTTATTCTCTCAAATATTATAAGGTGGGTACATTTTGTTTAATTATTTTGAATTTCTTATAACACCGGGATGGCTTAGTAGACGAGTGTTTTACTCGAAAACGGAAAGTTGTTAGTAAAAAATGTTCGAAATTTAACAAGCTTGTTTTTAATGTTTTTTTCTAGCTTGTTGTTATCTATTTATGTCCCCCATGAAATCTGTCTGTCTGTTCTGTTCTGTATATCAAGCGTTCCTGTCCGCTTTATATCTATTGAACTTCTGGTGGGATTTTCAAATTACTCTACACAAATGTCAAATATGATGAATGCGTATGTTTGACTAAGGTCGGTTCAAGGTCAAGGTCATTGTTTAAGGTCAAACATTTTATTACTGTATTACGTGTCAGCTTTAGAAGTCTTGAAGAGTTGGTGACTATTTGAAATGACTGGACACACATGTTAAGTGCCATGAGACAGTGTGCAGAGAGCATGTTTGACCAATGTCTCTTCTAGGTCAAGGTGATGTTTTAAGGTCAAACACACTGTCGTGTCCACTCTAGATCTTTTGAACCCGTGGTGGGATTTGCAAATAACTCTGCAAAAATGTCAAGTATGATGAGTCGATGTAAATTGCGTATAATTGACCAAGGTCGGTTCAAGATAAAGGTCACATATCAAGGTTACCCGTTGTATGACTGTTGTGCTTGGCCACTGTACAACTCTTGAAGGGTTGGTGACATTTCGGTTGGCACAAATGTCAAGTACCATGAGACGATGTGCAGAGCGCATGTTTGACTAAGGTCAAGATGAAAGTTCAAGGTCAAACTTATTGTGGCCAAATTTCTAGTCAAATCTGTATCTCTTGAACTATAGCTGGGATTTGGAAATAACTTTTAAAATTTCATCACTTCCTGTGATAGCTCTAGTTTATGATCTCATCTTCCTGTAAAAAAACAATTGTTTCCATCCAGTGACATACAGAGGAAAGCATGATTGCTTTCGTTTCCGAAAGCACCCGTCTAGTTTTGCTTACTTTCAAGATAGTAATTGCTCGCCAATATGTTGTATCAACGCAAGCTATAATGGGGAAAATAAAAGGAAACCTATATCATATTTACCTACTTGTTTCCTATTTTACAGTGGCGACTGCAGTTCTGATGTCAGTATCCGGGCAATCGACAAAGCCAAGGGAGAGGCGCTGACTGTTGAAATTTTGACTGAGTATGTTTGGTGGAAATGCCATTTAGTTGTTAATGACCTGTTGAGTTATTGCCAAAGCAATTTTATTTTCATTAGTTTTTAAAAGGTTGTACTTAATTACTCAAAATTGAATGTAATTGTATTGCGGTTATGATTTTTTATGAAATAATCAGCACAACAAAAAAACAACGTATTGTACCAAATCAAACACAGACCCCATTAAATTTACTTGAAAGAGATCTATAAGAGTAGCATGCTGATAACAATTTGTGTAACTGTTAACTTCACATTCCATGACAGGTTATTGCGGAACCACACAGAAAAGGTGGCGAAAGTGTTCAGTCACGGGAAGTGTGACACATACCACGACCCGTCCGCCATGTCAGAATGGCAGTTGGCGCTCATCTGTTTTGCCGTCGCTGTTGGCTTTGGTGGCGTCATTGCTATCCTCTTTACTGAAATCTCCTGGGTCAAGTACTAAAAATTGTTTAATTCTTTTTCTCGTTCTGATTGTTGGAAGTCCTGTAAAACGATTTAAAACAATTGGTATTTAACAAATGTTGACTTACGAAGACAAATACTGTTAAGACATTATTTAACACCTTATTAATATGTTGATAAAAACCTTTTTCATTTCATTTTTCGTTTTTGAGATGTGATGTTGGTCTAAATACAGATCTAATACCATATTCAAAAGGCAGATATGACAAAATATTGCTAAATTTAAAAACTAAAGAATGTATTTTAGGTTGGATTCGACACCTGATAATGCGTTTTTCTACTGTATGAGCAGTATAATCACATTTTTATTTCACCAGTATTTTCTTATGCACTACCGTTTGGCAGTGTGTTTATTTATAGTGGAAAAATCTACATTCAATGCAATAATACAGTTGCAAAATTGATTGCTGATCCGTTCTTTCCATATTTAAGATACGATACAGAAACCAAGCAGGAGGCCGCGTTGAGAGCGAAGCATCAGGCGATGATCGAGGAACATGAAATGAGTTCACTGCGCAGCCGGAAGTCTAGTACAATACGCAGCACCCAGTCGCTCACTTTCAACGAGGCAGCGGCCGCCATCAACCCTGGCTTTACGGAGACATCGTTCACTCAAGGGTAAAACAAAACACGTTTCATCTTTATGGTATAATGTTGTCTACGCAAGATTGACAATCGTAATTGATTTTTATCCGTCTACGATTCCATGAATAGCGACCTAAATAATTACCTTTGTGTAGATATATAGTTTATCATCTAGCATATCATTTTTTTTTATTTTGGTTTGATTCAGAACTGAGACACCCAAAACCAAGAAAAAAGTGGAGTACGCATCCCAGGAGATCCGCGTCAACTTCGGCGACGAGCCGTTCCACTTCGAGCACGATGACGATAATGGCGAAGACGCCAACGGAACAAGCGTTGTTGACAGCGGGGTCCCCGGAACTGAGGTTACTGCCAATACATTTGATAGTACCGATGACCCAAATAACCAAGACGATAGTGCTGATGGTCCCGGTGGAGAAGACGGCAACTTACGCATCGACGGTCAAAAACTTCTTCCAACTTCTTCCAACGGCCCCGTGATGACGTCAAGTCCGCGGTCGTTAAGGGACGCCGGAAGCGCCGATAGCATCGGCAAACCAACGGCAGAAG
>Ga0224511_10000980_pt1 | contig 15988 bp, 11 predicted proteins | sample SF_May12_sed_USG_2_FD_169988 | JGI IMG/M metagenome (GOLD analysis project Ga0224511, IMG submission 169988) | Sediment microbial communities from San Francisco Bay, California, United States - SF_May12_sed_USGS_8_1 | ecosystem: Environmental > Aquatic > Marine > Sediment | place: USA...
TTTGACGAATAGCTTTACCCCCCCCCCTCCTCCCGAACTATGAGGGAAACCAGGAAAACAAAAAAAATTAGTCCGTTCGGCCCAGTTTAAAATATTAGTGGTGAACATTTCAGCTTTCTAGCCTGAACAGAACTTCTTTTATGTGACATCAAACGCAGTAAAAACCAAGAAAACCTAAAAGCTTAAAATTAAATTCAAATGTAATGCATTCAAACGAATACAATACAATTATACCCTTAATCGAATGCTCCGGCATCATTACGCTGCCTTCTCCTCATTGTTTCTTTATCTAGTTTGTTTTTTAGTGTCTTTAACATCTCATGCAGATTTATCCACTCAGTCTTCCATGCAGCACAACGCTTCGCACTGAAGCTATGCAGTGGGTACTTGGTTGGTATGTGAGTTGGCCTTGGGCAAGGCAATATACACTCTGAACTCCACAGGTTCCCAGCTGGCCCACACGTCTGGCCAAATACCCCTCAAATTCGTATTGAGGGGTATCGCTGACCTTTTTTTATGAGTCATGGAATAAAGTGGGAGTTAGGATGTATCTTTTGAAATAAGAAAACAAAGCATTCAGCTTTTAAAGCTACCAGCTATTCCGGCTTTACCGCGATTGGTTCACTAAAAAGCTTATAAAGGATAGAGCCCTAAATGGACACTGTCACGCCTTTACCTTTTATTGCAAGACTTCACCCTGCCACTCCTCGCCCAAAGCTCATTAAAATGAAAATATTGTATTTGGCTTCCAGAAGAAATAAGAGCATTATCTTTTTACAGATGAGCGTATCAACACTGACCTGCTAAATGACTCTGCCATAGAGGAGGCTAGTCGCTCCTTGAACGAGCCATTTTATCTCATGGATGCTAAAAGGCAGTCTTCATATCTAGAGAGGGCTCTGAATGAATGCAGGAACATCATGACTAAAGTCCAATGCATGCGAATGCTAGATGAATATAAGGTGAATCCCTCATAAAAGAGTTTGCCAGATAGTGCGCTCACTATTCATTGACAGCATATAGTTATCTATCCTCCCCCATGGGAGCATAACTCTATTACCGTCAGAACATGATACAACCCGTGGTGCATACTTTGCCATGGGGTGACATCAAATACTGTATGAGGCGTTCTATTTTTCCACATGAATATACAGAGCTACTAAGTGATCCGGTCCAATCATTATGGTTTTTTAAGAAACTGCAGGGCTTACCAAGTACTTTGTATTTCAATGCTTTCTAATGTCTATACATCCCATACATGCCTAATCAGGCAGATGATGAAAGCTGAAAGTGAGAGCAGACCTTAGTCAAATTTTCTCTGAGCACAATCCAGAGACAAATCTCTAGTGCTGAACACAAGAATTTGCTGCTTCAGATCCCTTTCCTAATGGCAGACATTGCACAATCTCATGCAGTTATTATCAATGGGCTGAGTTGGAATTCTATGGTTGAGATTGAATGCTCACTAGTAGAGCGCTGGACTTGCAACCGTGGAAACCTGGGTACGAATCCCAGTCATGGCGGGCCCCGTTATGAGTGTGAGTGCCTCATATAAATCCTAGCTCAAAACAGAAACAACCCTTGCCATGAGAAGGAGCATTGATACTGACCTCCTCTGGCTGTTCGTGGTGCTACATACTATGATGTAACTGGAGAAAAAACAAGCATCTAGCCCGACAGTTTCACCATAACAGTGAGGAAGAGCTCATACAATCCAAATAGAAATGCTATGGTTTACCCGCCTCTGCAGGAGGTGTTTACCTCCACACACATTGCTGTTGATGAAAGATTTTAATAGATTAACTATGTACAGGCCGAGTACTTGGAGTATAGAAGGGAGTTTCTCCGGATTACTGAAACATCAATCCACGAACAACAGGAACATATGGAGGGAATACAGAGAGCTGTGCTGTACAGTAAAATACAGAGACATAAACAAAAAGTGAGCTGTTGTGATCTTCATTCCAGATTGATTTAATCTAAAGCGACAAAACTCGATGTAAAACTAATAACAGCAATTTTTTGTTGTTGAATATTTTGAAATTGAATATTATGATATTCATTGAACCATTGATAAGCAATAAGTGTAGTGGTGGTGCACTATGGTTTGCACATGAAGAACAGAAAATAAGACCAGCAGTCAACTTTAGTTGATAATCCAAGTCCCCCTCCCAAATAATCCTACTATCAAATAATAGATCGATGAAGTTGGAAAGTCTCTTTTCAGGCATTGCTAATTAACTGGGGCACCACTGAGAAAAGTTTACTCCAGCAGTTTGGCAATCTCATCATGTCAATGCTTGAGACGGGCAGCCTTCCAGTGTCATCAAAACCTCAGCATTCACCAGCACTGACTGAGCTACTATCTCTCCTTGAAGAGATTCCTACAGAGCCCAGCGCATTGGTGATTGATTAGTGCTCCCAGCTTCAAGCTACCTCATAATGTTAGCGGTATGAGTTTTCGCCTTAGACATACATATGCGTAGATTATCTGTCTATGGTTTCTGCTAGCTGCTTATAGCCTCGATCATGCTTTTACCAAGTCTTGGTTTGTACTACAGTCTGCCATTTTTACCATATCATGGCCTTGCGTACTTCGCACCATTTGTGATGCAGTTCGATTATGGGAAGAAATTCAGTGGAGGTCACGTGCCATTTTTCGCATCGAAAATTGTGCCCTTTGTTTGTAGGATAAAGCCCCCACTAATAGTAAGAGTTTTGAGGATATTTTAAGATCCCTCATGGGGGACAAGTGCCTGTCAATGGAGGCACAGCGATTGCAGAAGGACATGTATGACCTTATGAACCTGTCTGATGCTGACCTGTGCTGCTGACCGCCTCCTGATGAACCAAGCGATCAACCATGAGAGCACCGATACCACAACGCACAGTTTATTTTTACATACATATATAATATAATTACTATATATTCACAAGCCTTTGCTTGTCAAAAAAATAAATCTTTTTAGCCATTGTAAAAGCGTGAATGTCACTCAATGTATAAAAATGTTATATGTAGAATTTCCTAAGCAAGGACAAGGTAGGATTACCTAAAGTTGATTGGAGCATGAAAAGTGATTCAATAACGGACACAAGATTAAGTGACCGAACAGAGGTTCTCTGCTTGGCACCTCATCGGGAGAGATTGAAGGGGCTGGCCAGCCTGCCAGCCATGAATATTGGAACAGATATCAGCGATAGTAAATAATTATAATCTAGAATGACTGCAGATCTACTGGGGCAAGGTTTAGGGGGAAACTTTACTCCCGCGCCGAAGTAGATGATCAGATCTTTGCTAGCACTTTGCTTTATTATTCTTGTTTAGGAGCAGAATCATTGGCGGCGGACCTACAAAATTATGACAAGATAGAAATACTCTCCTACTTATATGGATTCCAACTAATGTAACGCAAAATAACACTCGTCACCACCGAAGGTGCAAGCCAACACAACTCAATGTCAGTCCCAAGGTTGGCTGGAGGAGGAGGATTGATGGTATGAAGGGCATCCGTTAGTAACATATTCCATACTAAAAAAGACTCTGAGAGGTCGCCGCCCGCCAGTGTACCTGCACAGGGTGGCAACCCTTGGAAAAAGAAGTGACATAGAATAATGAAAACATTAAATCAAAACCAAACTCGTAAAAAACTGGCTGTGAACCCAGTTCATGTCCATAACTTAGTAATTAAATTGTCTGAGTTTTAATGTTTGGAAGGGCGTGGTAAAGCTTATTTCTGATGTACTAAGAGGGTAGGAATGGTTTTTTTCACTTTGGTTTGTTACAGTCAGTGAAGGTGAGACATTAACAAAGCCAAAAAGGATAAGAAGCCATGGGTGGTGCCATGTGTGAGAATACAATGGTACTCACTGTGGTACCTCACTTTCGGGGGAAACTTTCACTCTAGAAAGCGTAAATTGAAAACAATAAGTTGACAGGATCAGCAGACGTAAAAAATTGAATCACTTTTTTGACATCCAACGCTAGAAATGTCCCACCATTTCAAACTTTCTAGACTAAAATGCAATGCCAGGTGGGACTTACAGCCATTTCAAGGCTGATCAAAAGAGCGTAGAAGTGATAACATAGCAATGGCTTACCCATGCTTTTTGGCCGCTTTGTGCTCCTTTAACATGCGTCGGGCATCATCGAAAGTGTAGTCTGAGCATGGCACCTACAGCAATAAAGCAGGGTCTACTAACCGCGTCATTTGGGGATTTTTGGGAGAGATCAGCCCGACCAGAAAGTATTCTCACAGCAGAAAAGATTCACCATGCAATGGGAAAATATCAGAAATGTATTGAGCTAGTATGCCTCAGCAGCAAGAAGAATGTTTCATTACAAAAAGGAGATGAACTCCGACAGGTTTTTTATTCACAGTTCTTTTTTCTACAAGACTTTTAATCTAAGGAAAATGATCCCAATGTGTCATCACATAGTACCCACTGCTTGATCAAAGAATTAATGAACTTCTGGTTCCATTGAGTTCGAGCATCCATCTGTGACGCGAAATATGCTTACACTCCCTTCAATTAATCAAACTTCTGTGCATCGCATGTGCGGAGCTGATACATATATTACATACCCCCAGTGCATCTGCCATCACTTTCTGAACATTAGACGCAAACAAACACGGATCCTCTATTTCTTCCTCCGATGGCTGGTACACAGGAAGAAATTCTACTTCCAAGCCAATATTGAGCTTACACATACTCATCCACCAAAGAAGCGGACTGTAAATATCAAAACGGATGATTATGTAATTAGTGGGAGTTGTGCTACCACGGCGGATATTCTGCAAAGAGAGATAACTCCAACTATATCATTGAAACTAAATTTCTATATTGGCAACCAAATGAAACTTTGTATTTGCCTGTACAAGCACCCACAGTGTGTTCACTGACATCAGATAAGATGGTGAGGGATGTGGCTGGTAACCCTAGCTAGCTCCATGTCTGAACAGCACAGGAGTTTACACAATAAAGAAGATGCTTTAAAAACAAGGTATAATTTTATGTCTAGGCAAACTATTTAAGGAGTTGTAATCTCATTGACTTTCTATCAAAAGATGATAACTCCAAAAGCAATAGATTAAGACGTTCCGAAGAGATTTGTGTATGAAGCACTTGTTTGTGTTCTGCATAGTAACCGAATGATACTAACTACTTCCAACATCGACATGAGGGTTACACCTGGAGATAGATTTGGTGTTCACTAGATAGTATTTGACTTACCCAGGAGGAGTGCTAACCCACGTCCAGGAGGTGGTATCCCACTTGTCAGTGAAACGCAACACTATTGGCTGAACGGGCATTCCAGGTATGAAAGCGCCAGGCTTAAAAGCGACAAGGGCTTTTCCATTCGTAGTTGTACCTTCTGGGAAGATTAGGTACTGAGGCCATTTACCCTCGGAATGAGCTCGCCTTTTTATTTCAGCGATGGCTCGATGTTTTGATGCCTTGTCATCTCGATATATAAACACTGGCTGAGAAATCAGGGCCATAACTACAAAGGTAATCCACAGGCTTTGTTTATATTTGTCCATATGTCAAAGCGCTGATAAGATGGAGATAAATGTATTGCCAGTTAATCCATGTATTATATTGTGAGGTAGCACGGATAAATCGATGAGTAATGTGCTCTTGAGACATTTATAGCCGTGTACTGTTTCGCGTGGCTGCCTCTAGGTAAATACTCACCTCCCATGATAGGCATATTGATAACTTCATGCTTAGCGACCACAGAGGGAGCTTCATTCAGTACAAAAACCAACACGCCATCCAAGAGACTGGTGTGAGGGGCAACGACGAGGCCAGGAGCCTCAGCCGCTGACACCTGGGTTCCTTTATAGCGGATATGCATAAAGCCTCCACAGAATATCTCTGCTCTTCCTAGCCAATGAGCCCAGTCTCGACACGATCTGAATAATAGGAATATACCCATCAGACAGTTATGGTACATTCAGGATTCCACCACAGTTCAGTCGTTCTAGGGTAGCTCAGTGCCCAGTGGGCTGAGCTTGAGACCGGAAGGTTTTAGATTGCTCATTCTAGAACAACCCCCTAACTTAGCAGGACCATTGAACCATATGGCTGAGTGCCCGGGTAGAATTTCAAAGCAAAATTTCAGGCCTAAATTGATAAGAAATTTCCATCTAAGAGACAATAAAAACTGTCCCTTCAGTGAGCAGTATTCCGTATTGGATTTCATATATACAACATAGTTATATACAATTTCAACTTTCGGAAGACAATATCTCTGTGGCTGGGTGTTTTGTTAAAGAGTGGACTACTTCTATTTAAAGTGTCTTGATGTATGAGTTTTTCTCACATCTTTCACTCCCATGTCCTTTGATATATCTTGACTAATGAAACTCAGCAAGCAATCGATAGCACAGGAGTGAGCAGTGGCTATAGTCCTACAACGACAATGCAACAGTGCAACAATGAACCGCAACTACCAAACCCACTACTGGTTCAGATTCACATCTATTTTCAAAAGGATAGACCCGCGAATTAAATGCATTATGGCAATCAAACTTGTGGCAATACGTTTAAAACTCACCACCGCCATCCCACTTCGAACACAGTAATGGCATAAAAGAAGTGATATCCGCACAGAGTAGGGTCAGACTTACTTTCTCCATCCAGTTATAGGTTCAGCTAACAGTTCTTCCTCCTTTACCCCGATCAAGGCAACTTTTGCCAAGGCCCATGCCACTAACTGGATGAGGACAAGACCCGTAAGTCGCAAAGGTACCACAGTTACAGTCATAATTGCCATCTAAAAAGCGTATGGCTTGAGTAAAAGCTGATGCTTGTCATCGTTCTCCCATACTTGACTAAGATTAATAATAATAATACCACTGTCCGCCGCAGTGCGACAAAGACTGCAAGTAATGAAGTTGCTGCCCGGGCAGGTTTTTGGTAGTGGGAACTGGCTGTGCCCAGGGTCAGCTTCACTGTAACCGAACACCCACTGATTTAGTGTGAAGCATGGTCTACATGACTGAACGATTGGTCCTGAGAGGTTGGAGGTCAGTCAACCTAAGCCATTTGTTTACAAGTCACCCGGCTGCTCCTAACGAGAAGGGAGAGGTGGAGTGATCTCGACCCTAACTATCCACTGGTTGGGACCTCCATTATTTTTACCATGGTGTTCCCAAGCTAAGCTAGCAATTTGGAGTGAGAGGCTTGCTAAAGGCCCATACCAGAACCCCGCCAGCAGTGAGGCTCGAACCGGCAATCCTCAGAATGCAAATCCAAGCTTTTTACCTTTGAGCTATTCTGGCCCCTATATTACCAACATTATTATGCGGCTGAATATTAACAAATTGAAGTTAAAGAGTATGGCACCAGGCTATATTTCACATAGTGGTGGTGTGACGTTTAATGTTTGATGCACATTGCAATACCTGGATGACTCTGTACCATGGCAGATCCAGACGGCCGACGAAAGGATTTGGAGTGTGATGGGTTTTTGCCATCTCCTCTATTTCAGAATTATCCTCCATTCTCAAAACCTGACAATAGAGAGAACCTGGGCTGGGAATGAAAGTAAATTGTTTGCGCTTCTAGGGACTAGACCTAAACGAGGTCATTTTTTTCAATGTCACTATCCATTTAATGATTCATAAACTATGTTTCCAAAGATGAATGGGTCACCTACTAGCAGGATAAACCAGTTAATCAGCCTTTTTTGCGAATGCAATGGCACAAGTAAGCTGCTCAGTGCGCACTGAAGGCTTCCCCTTGAGTGTGACTATACAATAATCACAATTTCAGGATGCCATTCCAGGAAATGACTGGCTGAGTGTGAGAGGCTTGCAGAGGCTGAGCTATGAACATGGGTCATTTCATAACTCATGACGTACTACTTACTATACAACAAAATGAAAGCCTTATACACTAATAGTAATACAGTCATACAGTTATAGGCCTAGTAGCACTGAAATAACAGAATTACAATTCATGAAAATACCAGTTCAAAGGTCACCTACTCAGCCAGTGCCAAAAATAACTGCTCACTAACTTAGTTAGTAGTAACTAGGAGTTACTAAGTAACTTACTTAGAAATTAGTTGTAGTAATAGCAATATTACTAAATAGTAATAGTACTAGACAGTACTTATAGTAGTACGTGGTAGTGGTGGTGGTAGTGGTAGTAGCGGAACAGTAGTAGCGGTGGCAGTAGTACTAGTGGTAGTGTTAGCGGTAGCAGTAGTAGTAGCAGTACTAGTAGTAGTACTAGTACTAGTAGTAGACTAACTAGTAACTAAGAGTAAGTCTTACTCTACTAACTAAGTCTAACTCTAAGTCTAAGTCTAAGGTAAATAATTAATTACTAATTTAGTAATTACATTAGACTAGACTAGTAAACTGTAAACTGTAAAGTACTCATTCAGTCATTGATTTACTATTTAGTCAACTCATGACTAGTACTATTACTAGTTACTACTTACTAAGTAACTTAGTATTACTATTAGCTATTAATTGATTTAATTAGTTAAACTTATATAAGTTATACTTATAGTTATAGTTACTATAACTATAAGTATAACTTATAGTTATATAAGTTTAACTACTAGTACTATAAATAATAGTAGCAATTGAATTATAATCACTTATTATAATGTAAAAATCATTAACAACAAAGCAAGTAATAAAGGATGACGCAAGTCGTCGAGGGTTCGTCTTATTAACACTGCTGAAACGGGAATCAGACATTGATGAATATGTGTGAGTCTGATAGAATTCTGGCGATAGATTAATTAGTAACTTACACACTACGCCACGACCGAGTGGACAGGTCCGAATGTTGTCACTACTGCACCGGAAACACTTGCCGAGACAGAAATCCTGTTCCCGCACACCAATAAATAATTCCAGATCCGCAACAGCGCCTATAGTTCTAGTCCAATTTCTCACATTATATCATCGCTCCCTATCAAAGACGAACCGACTCAAATTCGTTCGAATAAAATCGCACCCTTAATAGGAAAGCTCGGGCTTCTACTTTTAGTCCGCCGCCAGTTTAGTTTACTAACAAAGTTTACTATTGCAGTGGGAAAAATGAGCAACGTACTAGAGAAGACGCGTCAAAAATCTGCAAAACGACGGAAACTTCTAGCACAGGTCATAGGAATAAAAAACACAGATGACTTAGGCACTGCTCTGGGGAGCAGACCGGCCACAGAAAAGGTTGGAATACGTTATTAACTTATTTATTAATTATTTTCATTTGAGTTTTGACTTACTGACTACTGACTACTGAGTTACTCAGTTACTGAGTTACTCACTTAGACTTAGAGTGAGACTTAGGGTTAGACTTAGAGTTCCAATCATTTTCAATCCAATGAATTATCATATCTGAATTGTTTGAAAACTTGAGTTAAATGATTCATTGATTGATTCCATCCATCGCCACCATGAAGAAACATCCCCATTAAATTGAAATATTAAAATTTAAATATTCAACCAATCAATCAGTCAGTCACTCAGTGTTACCAAATCACACTCACTCACGATTCAGTCAGTGAGTCACTCACTCACTGACTCAGTCCGTGACGTGAGTCGTGACTCCCTGGCAGTGGCACACTCACGCTGACACTGACAGTCAGTCAACACTATGGACAGTATTGAGTATACCAACTACTAACTCCTAGGCTAAAGGCTAAACTAGCAATAGACCGACACCGAGTGACTGACTGAGTGACTGTGAGTGGCTGAGTGCACAAAAACACTAACACGGTGACACTAACAGTAAGTGTAACACTGCAAGTGTAACAACAGTTACAGTACCTAGACTAGTAAGTTTCTAATAAGTAAGTTAGTAATACTAACAGTTGTATGATTTTGCAACTTTGCAATTTGTAATACGTCCACTAGCAGTATCAGTACATGTTAAAACAACCCGCATAACTTATAAGCCTATCCCATCATGTGGAAGGCTGTAGCTATATCTATGATGTGTGGAGGGTGGTTGCCTGGTTGGAACTTTTAATACATTATCTTGATCAGGTTTGCCCCACAGCAAAATGTAGCATCGAACTTTTAATAAAACCACTTTGACTTTTACTATCAAATACTGGACGACTTGGTTTGTTCTATATTGTAGATTGGTTTCGACAACACACTGGATTCCAGCTTAAATGAAGAGAAGGATACATCTCAGGTATACAAGGATTCAAGCGCCTTTTTAAAAGGGACCCAGAGTGATAATCCTCATAATGATTACTGTCAACATTTTGTTGATACCGGAGAACGGCCACAGAATTTCATTCGTGACGTGGGTCTAGCAAACCGATTCGAAGAGTATCCAAAATTGCGCGAGCTGATCCGATTGAAAGATGAGCTTGTTGAAACGACTGCCACACCGCCAATGTATCTTAACTGCGATTTGACTCGATTCAGTCTTTCGAACCTGCAGAATCAGTTTGATGTGATACTGATTGAGCCACCGCTGCATGAGTACCAGAGTAATGGTATAGTCTATGAGAAATACTGGAGCTGGGATGAGATTAGTCAACTACAGATAGATAAAATTGCCAATCATCGAGCGTTCCTGTGGATATGGTGCGGATGCGAAGGTCTCGACCATGCACGAGAATGCTTACGTAGGTGGGGGTTTCGACGCTGCGAAGATATCTGCTGGATCAAAACTAACCACAAATGCCCGGAGAAAAGTCAAAATATTGGCTCGGAGCAGATATTTCAGCGAACAAAGGAGCACTGTCTGATGGGTATAAAGGGAACGGTGAGGCGCAGCACGGATGGTGACTTCATACACGCTAATGTGGATATTGACCTGATCATTGATGAAGAGCCTCCGTATGGGAGCAAGGAGAAGCCAGTAGAATTGTTTCATATGATTGAACACTTTTGCTTGGGTAGAAGACGGTTGCATATATTCGGTAGAGACTCGACCGTTAGAAAGGGATGGCTGACCATAGGGCCGGAGATTACCACGAGCAACTTTGATGCAGATATTTTTAGAAACTATTTCACAAAGGAACCTGGGCAGACGACGGGTTGCACGGATGAGATAGAACGTCTTCGCCCAAAATCTCCTCCACCCAAAGGTGATAATGCAGACTCGTCAAGAGGACGTGGCTCTTTCCCTAGAGGAGGTTTTAATCGCGGTGGTAGGGGGTCTCGCGGTAGCAGACCCCCACACCCGGGCCAGGCAATGACCCGAGGTGGCTTTGTTCCTAGGGGAAGAGGAGCTCCGGGTGGACCTGGTGTTTTTCGACAACCGTTTTAGATGACATTCCATTTATTTGTACCATAGCATCATGATCATCTACGCCGTCATTTAGATGTAACAGTTTAGACTGTTTTATAAAAATCTTTTTTCAATAAACATTAAGTAATCAGGATATCCACGGAATAAAATCTGTGGTAAAATAGGAATGAGAAAAGGAAAATTGTTCTTAGGCGTAATGTAAAGCAAGCAACTCCTTGGCTTCAATATGGGCTTGCTTATCGTCCGGAGTCTTGATTGGTAAATCTCTAGCTTTTACCAAGTGTACACGCGCCTCTGCCTTGTTGTTTTGTTTAAGATAGGTTTTTGCGAGCATCAGATGATTCATACTGTAGAAGTTAGGATCAGCTGCAAGAGTGTGAATACACCATTAATTAATTCTGTCTGAAGTGTTGTGGGCAAGCGGGGTAATGTGTAACTAAGGAGGGGAAGTGGCTGGTTTAGGCGGGTCATGTGTGAGCAGATGGCTTGGGTTGGTCGACCTCGATCAGGAACCTGAGGAAGGCAACTGGAAACCGCCTCCGTATCAGTCCATCTCAACCATAACAATGACAGATTATACGAAACCCGCCTGCCTTCGGCATGCGGAATACCTCACAAATGGAATATGAACACGACTTTACTCCAGTCACTGTAGGACTTACTTGTCTCCGCCAATAAGAAATAGTTCAGTGCTTCTTCAAATGTGGCAGTTGGTGGTGTGCTGAATATTAAACCTGCTATTTTCTTAGTATACCAAGACATATCAGCAAAGAAATAGTGCCTAGCAAAAGTAAAGTGATCGGTTATTAGAGAGAGACACCCATTGAGTTATCCTCTACGCTCTACAGAGAGCACCAAACAAGATTATAGTGCACGAATATGTACTGCGCAGTATTTACTATCCAATGAATGTCTAAATATCAAAATTCTGTAATGGCTGCACTGGATGCACCCTTTGACAATTTTTCATGTACGTATAATCCCAAGGGGCAGCTTACAGAGGCATGTCTGGGACAGTACATTGAATAAATGCTGCAATCAGAATATCTTGGCCATGACAAACTGTATATACCATCAGTTTTGTTGGGGTTAATGATTTTTCATATTTCTAGCCACAGGTACACATCAAAAGACAGGATTGTCCTACAGCCAGCTTGTTCTTTTCCATTGACGCATAATCTAAGCGTTATATGTCTATGGTCTTACCATTGTCCTAGGCAGTACATGGAGGTGGCATCTCTAGAATCTAGCTCTATTGCTCTCTTGAAATGCTCTTTAACGATATAGGAGTATTGAATTTTCTCCTTTGTACTCTTGTAGTCACCAGTGTAGTTCAACATTACAGCGTACCACTGCAAAACCAAATGATACTTCATCAGTAGGCTTGATCTCTGTTCCCATGAGAGAATTTTTCTTTTGATTCTACTACGTAGGAGATACAACCAGGTAGCATATACATAAAGACACTTGGACAGATATGCTTAGATACGTATATCGGAATGCACGAAATAGAGTCATAGGGTTTCTACCTTTGCTGAAGAGAAATGTTTTTTTCAATGGACCATTTGATAAACAAGGCCCTTCCCTAATAATATTGTGCACATCAATATCCGAAATTATCCAACTCAGATCAGGTCTAGGAATCCATGCCATGATTACCCATTCATTGGCTATAAAAGGATTGCTTCCCTCAGCTGGGAGACCTCGATCAGCGGGACTTCTCGGAACAGGATGTGATGGACTGTCATTACGTAACTGTCTAGTCAGCAATCACCATCAAATTACAATAAATGTCACTCAGCAGCCTGTGGTTACTCTGAATGAATGGCGGTAAAGATCATGTGTTTGACGGAAAAGGCTAGCTCAGCACGGGAGCATAACATTTTCGATCTGCCCGTTTTTGAGTGGGCTAAAACCGATCTGGAGGTGTAGTCGGTTCCCGCTAAGTGATTTACATCAGCTGACCTTGATGGAACTATTCATGCCATGATGGTACAACTGTTCAGTCTCAATTTTGTGGATTTCTTTAGTCTGAAGTTTTTTAAAAGAGACCCGAGCTAGTAGCTAAGAATTATATGAGAAGCCAGCCCTCACAGCAGTAGGCCAGCTGTTCGCAATTCAACTTACTCATCACTCAAAAGTACATAACACAATACTTCAGCAGAATATCTGTAGTACTTTTAGGCCAGTGCTTTTAATATATTCAGACAAGGCCAAACCTAGTCAAATATCTACGGGTATAACTAGATGTTGGGCAAACTGGTAGATCTAATTTGACGAGTAGTGATAAAAACTCATGTATGAAGATGAACACTACTCTGATCATGAATGAACAATTCGGTTTTTTTACTCTTTTTTTTTGTCTGAAATCATAATAAGCCATTGGAAAAGTGCACGCGATAACTCATTTGTCAACCCTTGTAGCCATTGTTCCCAGCAACATCTGTCTCATTGATTTGTTTTAGGCATCAAAGGCACTGAGAAAACTTTGTGAGAAGGAAAAAACTCTAATCACCTACTAACTTGCATATTTTACTTCCACTTATTACTTCCACAATACAATAGCATATTACTTGAATAGATATTTTTAATATTTTTATCTAAGAATAGTGAGAGACAGGTAATCTTTTTTCATGTAGACACTGGAATCTGAATCCATGACTCACTACGAGGAAGTTGTGTATTATAACCACTAAGCAATTATACAGTTGCTCAGCAGTACCCTTCCAAAAGTTCAAATTCATGCAACAATTGCACCGCAGCTGATGTAACCATATCTAATGAACTTTATCAATGGGGAAGGCGCTGTGGCGCAGTGGTGAGGGTGCTCATCAATGGTCCTTGAGGTCCGGGTTTACCCAGCAGTAAAATGGGTCCCAGTCAGACTCTCTTCAGACCAGGAAAGATAAAGGCGGTGAGGAAGGGGAGTGGTGCCCCTTCTCGGTTATGCCGTTGTCAGGCATTGGTTGGCGGCCACTTCCTCGCATGACCATTGGCTATGGAAACAATCTTGATCTTACCGGGGTTAGATAGAACAGGATAGAGCAGATAGTACAGGAGTTATCTTTGTGAACCGCGAACTCACCCTGTGACATGCGCCGCATTTCTCATCAATGCTTAAGCCTCGTTTAGCATGCTCAAATGCTTCAAACATATAGACTTCCCTTTCCTTGCTCTTCATGTCACAGTGTTTGGCTTTATCACACGCTGCCCTGAGACAGAAAGAGAGACATGTATACAAGAATGGCGCTAGTTTTTTCTCGCTTTCCACAGCTACTTGGTCGTCCTATTCAATGAACCTCCTAAGCCTAAGATTTGTTTAGCCAATAGGATCTAGGAATTATGTGAGGGGGTTATACTCACCGTAGGCACTCAGCACGACTAGCAGTTGAACTCAGGGTCTTTGGATCTTGGGCCAAGCTATTCAGACATAGAGCTACCTTGGGACCATTAATTACCAAAGACAGTGTATGAAAATCTTGATTGAGATTAATCTCATTTAGTTGGGAATAATGGCGATGAAGATGGCTATAAGTTCCTAGAGTCTTTTCTGAAAAGTTATATGTTCACGGGATACAGAAATTTGGGATATAAGTGCCGTCTAGGAATAATCAAGTGGAAAATAAAAAGAACAAAAATACACACAGAAATTCACAATAGTTGCTAATTACCGTGCTAGTCGCCAGCATATTTCCGCACTGACTACACACTCGTAATTCTTTAGGAAATCATACACAGCATCAGTCTGGTGCTGAGAGTATAGTGCATCAGCCTCAGTTATCACAATCGCTTCTGCCTCTCTGCCTGTATATAGGAGCACATATTACAAAACAATATTAGTTTTCAATGATCATTGTACAAAATCTAACAGGTACCATAAGGGTTGGGGGGATGGTGACAATGATCTAAATGTGTATGTTGTTCTCAATCTGGGAAACATGAGTAATAAATAAAGGAGGAATAAATATGGGCATTTCCTACATTGTAATCACACTGCGGCACAGGACTGTTATTTGCATGAATTTGAAATACATATGTGTATCAGGGTGTATGGCAACTACTATGTATATGATCATTACTGCTACAATGCTCCTCGACAAACGTAAGATATGTCAAGAGGAGCGATAAAATTGTTTGGGCATGGTCACAAATCAGATGTGCTATTCGGACCATAAGAAGTCTAGTATATCAACATTATAACTTTCACTTACTGAGCATTTTCTTTTCATCTTGTAGGGGTTCTACAGCACTCACAGCTGAAGCCAATGAAATACCAGCACCAGCAACGGTCAGGGCCTGAGGAGAATTAAGAAGGATTCATTGTTTTGATACAATCAAACTATTGGAGCTCATAGGCATAACAAGTCTCATAACCGATGGGAATGTATTGGTTACTCCAGGAGCTACATTTATGGCAACATTTACTAGTTACATGCAATTCGGGAACTACTATATACCTTTACACTTGCATACTTAGTTGGCTGGTTAAGGGGCTAATTGTTGTATTCACATAGTCTGGCTAAGAATTGTATAAGCTAGTTCAGTTACTGCTTGCTAAACAAAAGCTAACTGGTACTCTAGGTAGAAAAGTTGCGTGTAGTGAGAAACTACGTACCCCGTACCCTGGTACCCTCAGAACTGTGTACAAAAAAAGGTTAAACCCTTGACTTGTTTTCACTTTCGATACCTAGGTTGAGAAAAAAGGTTGGTAAAACTCAAAGTGGTGAAAGTGGTGAAATTTATCTAA
>Ga0224511_10000981_pt1 | contig 15985 bp, 7 predicted proteins | sample SF_May12_sed_USG_2_FD_169988 | JGI IMG/M metagenome (GOLD analysis project Ga0224511, IMG submission 169988) | Sediment microbial communities from San Francisco Bay, California, United States - SF_May12_sed_USGS_8_1 | ecosystem: Environmental > Aquatic > Marine > Sediment | place: USA...
AGCCTGACACGCGCTGCCTTCTGGTCTTGTTGAAGTAGTCTTGGGACCCACCGAGCACACACCTTGTTCATATTAAGGGTTTCTGTCAATGTTCGGTAAACAACATTAACGCAGATACCCGTCATGTCACTGATCTCGCGTACCGATCTCCGTCTGTCTTCACTTATGGCATCGGGAACCTCCTGGCGTCTTGTTCGCTACGCCCAGGGCGCCCGGTGCGTGGTCTGTCACTGACGTCTTCCAGTCCGTCTCTACACCTCTTGTGCCAGCCAAACACAATACTTCTGGAGACATTAGAATCTCCTTTCTGCAGAAAGGGTATCAGTTGGTGTCATGTTCGCATTGACGCAGAACTTGATGACGCAACGGTGTTCAATTTTTAACGGTGTAGCTAGGCCGAGTTGCTTGATATGCGTTTACGGAATAACGGCTCAGCAACTAAATAAACGACGTCAAAATGCACAACAATGACGTCAAGAATCATTGTTGCGTACTTTTCTCGCGTTTCTGACGTTATTTGAGCAAAATATTTACAAAACTTGAGAAACATTTGCGTTGTTGTTCAAAGTGCCGCGTAAAATAGAGGGTTAGTTACCATGACGACAGTTATGTTCTCGGTCGGCCATTGTACGCAATTATTGCTAGTACATGTAACGTATGAAGAAAATCCTTTAAAATGATATATAATGATAGATAAGACACCATGAATATGTTTTTAGATTGAGTGATGTCACTTTGGGCGTTGGTTCGAATCCCGAAATCGGGTTTTAATAAGGGGTGGGTTTTGTTTTCTTTTCATTGTTTTCTACAGATGTTTTTATTGTATATCTGTTACAATAACTACTTTATTAAAGAATAGTAATAAATACAAGACAACAATTACGCATTTAACAGTAAACAGTTTTCAATCGCGCAAAAGTCATACCTTTAAGAATTTTAAAATCCATGTGCATTTATTAAATGACGATTTCGTCTAAGTGATGCCATCTCTCAAGTAATGTATTGTGTCTGACTTCAAAATGCGTTTGTAAATTCATGTATACAACTCACCTCAATTAAGCCCGTGAATCATATGAGCATTTGTTCAGTTTACGTTAATACAACGACAGAAACCCAATATTTATGTTAGGAAATGCGTTTGTTTACAGCTTTTCGTAAATCAAATTCGTAGTAAACAAAGAAAAAGAATTATTATGTATGAAAATACGACGTCAAGCAGGATTCAAACCATCGACCCTAAGTGTTCAAAACAAAAGGTTTCTTGCACTCTACCCACTTCATCACCGATGCGTTGCCTCTGTCGTTGGCAAACATTTGGTATTATAATGTTAATCCCGTAAACTGCTAAACTATTTTTGGATGCCCCAGATATTTTCCAATACAAACAAACTGTTTACAAACGCGCAAATTGGCTAAGTATCGTTGGAGGACTATAGCAGAAATAGTATTTTTGATTCATTCTATAAAATAAATATAAACTTATTTATTTAAACTTGTCAGGCCAATTGTCAATATAAACTATTGATATCTCAGGTACGTGGTTAAATATATGTTATGCAATTGTATCTGCATGTGCAGTCCAGATTACGAGGTAACGGATACAGCGGCCTTCTGGAACCGCGACAGGCGTTGCACGAGATTTTCGCCGACTTCAACGAGACTTGGTACCGAAACGTGTTCTCGGCGTGGATATACAGTGTCAGAGTGACTTTATTGAAAGTTGTAGTTATTCCATGCGCTTATTGCGGTTGTGAGACGTCGATGCGACGTCGATTGCGACGTCGTTTATGTAACCCCGGGGTGATTCGGGTCGCGTTTATTGTATTTGCTATTTCTTATAAAGATTTGATATATGCTATTATATTGTTATGATTTTCTCAGATTTTGCTTATACACATATATACACAGATATCGGGCTATATCATCTTAGAATTTTAAACGTCTGCGCTTGTTAGTTGTCAAGTTATTCTGCGAACCTTCTGATCAGCCCTCGTAAGACAATAAATGCAATTTGAATGAATGTGATGTCAATAAGGCTAAACTTATATATATGAATAGTTCCATAAGTGTTGAAATCTTTTTAATTAAACAACAAATGCGACACATAAAACTAGCTGCAAAATAATTGTTTGGTTATTAAAGTGTTTTTACTAATACAGAACGTTATATTTTCTAGCTGTTTTCAATGATATTATGTTTTAAAAATTGAAGTCATCCGATGACTGTTTCCATGTTTGCAAAATGACCACCTCTATGTGGCAAGAATAAAATAATAATCGGTAAGATATTAATTTAATGGTAAATGCATATTAATTATATGTTTCTGTAAATTTTATGAAAATCAGGAAGCAAATAATACAATAGCAACACAAGATCATGAATGTATCATACAACCCACATAGAAACGTAAACTTCCTATAATGCAAATACAAATGTACTATAAACACAAAAGGCGCCTATAATCGAAACACTTAAATTTAGCTTCCCCTAACGCACTTACAATGGTGCAACACCATGGGCTTGACGAAACTTTTAAGGACACAATTGTATTAGGCAATTACTGATCGTCTGCACACTTAATTACACAATGGCACAATAGGGTGGTCCTTATTTCTTCTGAAGTGGTTCTTTAATTATGAATTAAAAACAATAATATGATCCGATCTCATTATCTTCCTTTTAGAAAAAAGGAAAACATCACTATCAAATGAATTATTAATAAAACTTACTTTAATAAAACAAACTTTTATAGATTTACAAAAGAAGTTTCACGCATAACACGTGTTTATATTTCATTTTCGTCAATATTAAAAGCAGTTTCATGAAATTGTTCCCAATAAAAGATTTCATTCAACCTTGTATGTCAAGAACACGGTGTTATGCAACGTAAACCCGAAACAATGAGACTTTACCTGGGTTTCTTGTTTTTATTTGTGTGACATTTTAGAAAAAAGGATTGTCATAGACTTCTGTGTCGGCATGAATATATTGCAATACAAATATTGAAACATATTTAAAAATTACCTTATTTAGGACAATAAAAATGTAGGTAACCATGTTGATTTGTTCTAAATGGCATTTTTAAAAACGGTGAGTTTAATTATGTCTGCACAAAAAATACTTAACGGTTTACGGTGTACATCATTAGTAATTAAATGTTGATATTTTGATAAACTTGTAGACGTAATCAAATATTTAAGCAATGGTAAATTCTTTCAGTTGTTGGTTCCATTGGTTTTAATGTTTTTATGACAACCATTAGGAGCGTATTAATTGTAACATAAACAAACCATTTAAATAACATGAATCACTATGATGTTTTTACAGTGTTACTGATGTTTAAAACTAGTTACTTACTTATTAAGAATTGTTTAAAATAATTGACGTTTAGTGGTGAAATGTTATTTTTAAATTAAATATCCTAAATGCATTATAAACTAGAACTATCGCTGTAAGCGATTCATACCCCCACCATTGTGCATTATAAAGCGGAAATAAGGGTATGATTTGTTGTGGGAATTGCTCAGTTGGGGGGAAACCTTTAAGCTAAGATTGAAGGATATCCTGCCATTATAGGAATAATCAATATGAAATTAACAAGCAGACACTGCATATAGTCTGCTATTGATTGAAAGGAAATTGAAGGACTTAAAAGTGGAAATTATACATACTGAGGTTACTTGTGACACTTAACATTCTATAAAGTTTTTAGTTGTATATAAATTTTGTTTTGGTTTCAAGGCTAGCATAGTAAACTTTCCCTAGTAGTGAATGTGTCATTCAAGTAGAAGGAAATCCTTCCATTAGTGAAGGAGTTATAGAGTGGACACGAGCTGTGTAATATTTGTTTGTTAAATATTTGACCTTTAACTGTGACCTTGACCTTGAGCTGACACATAGGCAACATGGGCTCTGCACGTCCCCTAGTTGAGGTGAATGTGTCATTCATGTTTGAAGGAAATCATTCCATTAGTAAAGGAGTTATAAAAAGTCTAATATTTGTTTGTTTAATATTTGACCTTTAACTGTAACCTTGACCTTGAACTGACACATAGGCAACATGGGCTCTGCACATTCCCTAGTTGAGGTGAATGTGTCATTCAAGTTTGAAGGAAATCCTTCCATTAGTAAAGGAGTTATGTAGCGGACACGACATAATGTGTAATATTTGTTTGTTAAATATTTGACCTTTAACTGTGACCTTGACCTTGAGCTGATACATAGGCAACATAGGCTCTGCACATCCCCTAGTTGAGGTGAATGTGTCATTCAAGTTTAAGGGAAATCCTTTCATTAGTAATGGACTTATAGGGCGGACACGAATTGGAGACAGACGGACGGACCGACCGACGCGACAAAGCGAATCCAGTATAGCCGCTCCCCACATTTTGTGGTGGGGGTATAATAAACATATTGTCGTCTCCATATTTATAGGTTATTGGTTTGTGTGTAAGAGTTGGTTTATTAATTACGCACAGGATCGAGTACAGATATTTCCAATTCAAAGAAACAACCTTTTCATTACATACGCGTTTGAATCACAAACAGCTTAATAACATTTACTATATAATTTTCATTAACAAAATGTCATTATCTTAATAAGACAAAACAAATTAAAACGAAAGTAATCCGATCATTGCCACCTCCGTTTCTAAGGCGGTCACGTGATATGAATGTGTATTCAATTGAATTTCGTTTATATATTTTAGAGCACTTGCAAAATTTCATCTGAATAATATATATTTAAAAAGCGTACATATGTTTTATATACCTTTCTCATTACCTATCTTGTACTAGTATTTTTTAATAAAATCAGCTGATATCTACAGAATTTTACTCACCTTTTTAAAACAAACCAACATTGGTGTGACGTCAAAACACGCTTGTTATTAATTGCACATGGTGGAAGTGTAATGTGTGATTTTAATACCATATTGTTACCATATATAGTAAAAAATTTGACATGTCTGCAAGGCCATGACGCGACTTTTTCCCGTATTATGCGATATCGGCCGCCTACAACTCGCCCATTATGAATAATGAGCGTCTCGCTCAACGTCGCGCCTTAAAAAGACGTCATTCTGCGAAAACATTAATAACGTTCGCGCCATAAAATGACGACGTTATGTTGTTGGTTAAAAAAACATTTTGTCAATAAAACACAACTTTTACCGTTGTAAATTAGAAAAAGACGAGAATTAAAACATGGATTTCTTTAAGTAAGTAGTGTTTCTTCCATTCAAACAAACGTATTAAAGACGATAATGATTAGTTGCAGCTCGCTATTATGCGATAATCACCCTCGAGTCAATAATGTCCTTCGGGCCTCCGGCCCACAGGCCATTATGGACATCTTCGGGTGATTATCGCATAATGGCGAGCTTCAACTAATCATTAACCTCTATCTAATTCGCTACACAAAAGTGGAAGCTTGAAGCTGAGTTCTCAATTCTAAAATCATTTATAGGTATTGGTCTTGGCAAAAGTCTATTTCAACAAAGGTTTTGATGGCGTCCGTTTAAATAGTTTATTTAGTAATACATATCAAGTAACAGTGTTGTAAGTTTATTGAAACGTTAGTCTAGCCTATTGCGCAAAGGTCCATCACGCATGCCAATAATCCGACAATAACTACACGGGAATGGGGGCTCTCAGATAATCCGACAATAAGTACACGGGAATGTAGGCACGCGGACAATCCTACAATGACTACACGGGAATGTGGGCACTCAGATAATCCGACAATGACTACAAGTGAATATGGCCACGCGGATAATCCGGCAATGACTACACAGGAATGTGGGCACTCAGATAATCCTACAATGACTACACGGGAATGTGGTTACTCAGATAATCCGACAATGACTACAAGGGAATGTGGCTACGCGAAAAATCCGACATAAACTACACGGGAATCTGAGAACTTAGAACTTAGATAATCCAACAATGACTACAAGGGAATGGGGACACGCGGATAATCTGACAATGACTACACAGGAATGTGGCCACGCGGATAATCCGACAATAATTACACGGACATATGGGCACGCGGACAATCCTAGAATGACTACAAAGGAAAGTGGACACGCGGATAATCCGGCAATAACTACAAGGGAATGTGAGCACTCATATGATCTTACAATAACTACACAGAATATGGGCACGCGGACAATCTTACAATGACTACAAGGGAATTTGCCCACGTGGATAATCTGACTATGACTTCACGGGAATTTGGGCACGCGGACAATTCTACAATGACTACAAGGGAATGGGAGACGCGGACAATCCTACAATGACTACCCAGGAATATGGCCACGCGGATAATCCGACAATAACTACAAAGAAATATGGGCACGCGGACAATCCTACATTGACCAAAATGGACTGTGGGCACGCTGCTAATCCGACAATAATTACAAGGGAATGTGGGCATGCGGATAATCCAACAATGACTTCAAGGGAATGTGGGCACGCAGATAATCCGACAATGACTACACGGTAATGTGGGCACGCGGATAATCCGACAATGACTACAAGGGAATGTGGTCACTCGGATAATCCGACAATGACTACACGGGAATATGGGCACGCGGATACCCCGACAATGACTACAAGGTAATATGGCCAAGCGGATAATCCGACAATGACAACAAGTGAATGTGGACACGCTGATAGTCCGACAATCTTAACATACTTTCCTATATCTAAGTATCGGTATTCAATATTATTTTATGTATATTAATCAGTGATATTTGTCTGAAGTACTTTATCAACTGTGTACATCCATGCTTTATGCAACTGTGCAACGACTTGAACGTTTTTTTGTTTTGACGCTTTCCTTATATCACCCCCTACAATCACTAGTCTAAGAACAGTAACACAAGTGTTTCCTGTTAAATTTTGTTCCCGAGCATCTTCCGTTACTGTTCTCGAGATGTAATTATGGGACGAAACGGTAAGAGGATATTTTAATTTCATGATCTTAAAAAATCTATGCATTTTCTGCAAAACAGGAGAATGCAGTTCGATAGCGATGGATATATTTGTTAAATAAACTGAAACAACTAGTCAAAATATTTAGAAATAATGACAGTAGAGCTTTCGGCCTGTCTGAGAGTCTATTGTTTTGATTGTACTTTTAATATTTCTGTAACTTTGTGTCACGTATTTGCTTATTCTATTGAGTATCTGTGTTGACAAATGTCAATAGGAATTTTAACAATATGTTGTATAATTCACAGGCTTAAAATGTTTGTTATTTAGGTTTAATATCCATTTTTTTCAAGGGTTGCTGTTCTAAAACATAGGTCACTCTAACAGTTCTAAACAATGGTTGTCGTTACAGAACATATATGTATGAATTTCATAGTATTTATTTTCTTATATCATTCATCGTAAAAAAACTATAAATATTTCATGAAGCCGATAAAAATACAACATTTTGAAAATATAACAATTAAATGGTTTTATTTAAATTGTATACCAATTTGTTTTAGAAATTCGAAACCTTTGGTACAATCATATTTGCGGGCAAAGGAAATTGTACTGAGGAGAACTTTTTAAGGACATAAATGATTCAACTAACATTTAAATAGTTATCGTGTTTATACCATTAAGATTACTTAACATTTGTAGAAACTGTTTTATAAATAATTATTAAAAAATTATAGTTTTATGGTGTGTCACTATCTTTTTTTCTTTAATGGTATGGTAATACATCTGCTTAATTTTTATGCAGGTCTGAAAACGTATATAGGATACAAAATACGTCAAAACTGTTTACCATGATTAATCTGGTGATATTAATGACACTAAATAACATATGTTCTGACATTTTGGCAAAGGGAGTTTTATTGACTTGTCTATTTGCAACATGTTGTCTATGACTCACTGTATTTTCGTTAATTTATCGTAACGGGTGTATCAGAACATATCTTAGGCGGATCATGAATGTGTTGTTTTTTGATTGTACAAGTCTCTTATAACTCTTGTGCATATGTTAATCTGGTAACTTTGCATAATGCATCTGTCTTGCAAGCTAAAAAGCAGCAAGCATTATGTTTTTTATAATATATTCAAATGAAATTAAATACCTATCATTGTGCATCTAAAATGTTGTTACCATTACAGATCCAAAGACAAAGTTTAAAGGACGAGTTAAAAAGGTATCTTTCTATCAAACCGAACACCAACAAGTTATCGAAAACGCCATGAACAGCAGCAATCAGTCTATAGTACACCAAACACACAAGAAAAAAGAGTATTGGGACTCGACGATCATCCATATTAGAAGAGAAGAAGATTGGTATCTCCAATAGCTCGGACTTCAACTTTAAATAACACCGAAAGCAACAACAGTGACGACAATTTTGAGTATGAAGATGGACTACCAAGAGGCACAGAAACGAATATCGCTGATACAAAATTAATGAATACTCAAGTTCCAAATACATCCAGTTTGTTACAGTTGTCGTCCATGGCACAACCTTCTTCTTCCACAACCTATACAAACAACGACGAAACAATACAAATTTATTATTTTTATCATGAAATAACACAAAACATTGTTTGAAATATTGTTTATGTACGATTTTAAATGATTTCAGTTAGACAAAAAAACTCGTCGACTAGTAAGTATTATGGCAATGTCAAAATTGCACTTTAAGAATAATTTGTATTGATATTTATCATTGATATGTAATTACATAAACAGATTATTACATAATAATACCATTGTTAAGAGGGTTTTTACTTTATAAAGTAGTGTATGTAGTGTATGCAAAATATGCTCTGGAACGACAACCACTGTTTGGAACAGCAACCTATGATGTGGAAAAGTAACCCTTGATAAAAAGATAGTTTGCTTTTATAACAAACATTCCAGGCCTGTAAATAATACAACATTTTGTTAAAAATCCTATTGACATTTATCACCACAGATACTTAATATATTGTGCAAATTAATGACACAAAATCATAAACGTATGAAAATGCACGATCAAAATGATGCACCGCAAGCTCTACCTTATTTATTTCTTGTAATTGAAACTTGATGTTTCGATTTATCATTTACCGTGCATGCCACATTGAGTATGCTACTTTTTCATTTTCATATGTATTATTTGTAGTGTTTATCACCAGGTAGTAGAAGAAATAAAGCTATATACTCCTCAAAATAATTTAAGGACCACAAAGTTAGTGTTACAATTTCTTTTTTTTTAATTATTTCAAATTAAACAATTTATTCTAGAAACTACTATATATCTGTAGTTAACAGTTGTAAAGAAATTTAACAGAAACTTACAATGGTAAACACACGAGAGATCAAAAGGTGATGACTCTACCTAATTTTGAATGTTTGCATATCGGTGGGTGGGGCATGATATTTTACGAACAGAGATGTTACATGTTTAAAGTCACACATCAAGTTAAGCATACAAACATAACTAGAGCAAGGGTGCACGAATGCCTCAACTATCTTATCTCCGTTTATGATGACAAACACGTCAGTAGGACACCCCGCCTTAGCCAGTTATGATGCACCACGGAACATATTATGTTCCTGGGTGCAACTATCTTTAAATCGCTCTTTTTACCACCACACACGGTACTTACCATTATTGAAGAACACACTTGGCTTATCAGAAAACAATATTCTTCAATGTTCACAAAATCAGTAGGTGAACTTTTTCAAAATACTGCTACGCAATAGTGGTCCTTACGTTCTTTTGAGGAGTATATATATTAAGTCAGGGTGTACCATATTGACTGATCTATTTTCACCATTACCACTACCATCACCACCACCACCACTATCATCATCACCAAAACCACAACCACCAATACTACCACCACCACCACCACCATCATCATCGTCGTCGTCGTCATCATCATCATCATCATCATCATCATCATCATCATAATCATTATCATCATCATCATAATCATTATAACCATCATATTATCATATTATATTATATTTATATATGTGTCCGAGTCTGACTTTGTGTGTCCAATTGACTATTAAAGCAATATTGAGAATTAGGTATTGTTTGCAAACACTATGGTTGAAGATTCAAAACAGTTTGAAACACAGAACGAAAAAATCCTAGTATTTATGTCAATATCTTCACTTTGAAGTACATGGCTGGATTATCATGAACGGCGTATGTGACAAATATAAGGGCGATTCATTTTTACCAATACATTTGGGGCTTCTTTAATGATATAAATTTGCAAAGATATGATATATTTATAACACTTGTAAAGAAATTTGTCACTAAAAAGCTTTGTACACTTTTTTGTTGGCCGGTGAAAACCCTCTTAAAACCATTATAATTTGATGCATTATTTTGACGTCATTTTACTTAGTGACGTCATTTGAGCATTTGGACCAAATGTCACACGTCGGGTCACATACAATCTTATTTAAAAGAACAATTATAAAAGGGGTAAATGTTTTTATTCTTATAAGTTAGTGTTAATCAATCTTAAACTATCATCTTCAATATCAGAACTTACATCGCTACGCATAGATTTGAAATCAAACACTACGCAAACCGAGTACATAACTTTTTCATACAAGATGAATACATTAAAGCCAATTTAAACGCACAAGAACAATTATGAAGCTATTCTGAATATTGTTTACATGAAAGATGTTACCATGTGTCCTTGAAACTATTGTAGATTTAGAAACAATAATATTTGCCCCCAGTTTATATAAGAATATATAAGGGTTAAATGCAATTACTTATATTAGTGTTTACTTATTATGTACACATAACTGTTTTATTGTGCTCGTGTGTGCTTCCTGGAAGACTAAGTCCGTTTATAAGCATATAACATACATAATGGGTTGTATTTTTCGGTAAACAATCTGAATAATAACAATACATCAGCACTCGCAAATGTATGCAATTAAATATTCAACATGTGTCTGGGTAGATAAAATAAAAACATTTTCAGTTTGAGTCACATCCGTTTCAAAAGCGAATCAGTTCTTGTATGCTACATGTGTCTGCATAGAAAATAAAAAGTACATTTCTTCACAGTACCTTATTAGATTTTATGCAAATGTATAACAATCTAAACGTTTTAAGTATTATACTACAGCCATTTTCGGCAATAGGTTAAAGAAAACTTTAAAATAAAGCAGCATATATGTATTGATAAAATTGTTTTATGTACACTATGTTACAATGAATATGTATACTGACATTTTAAAAACAAGCTCTCAAATCAGATGATGTTTCTTTAATTGCTGATAAGATTTGATTCATTCAATTTGTCAATGCAGTGCAAGTTATCAAATGTGTGACTTATTTATCTAAACATGCCAATGCCTTGCCAAGATGTATAGCAAATATGTACGCATGCATATCTGTACCTATGGAACACTGTTAAATATGACTACCTATGTGCATGTTGGTTATATATTTACATATGTATATACATTTACTGTGCTTTTGTCAATGTTATAAATAGTTAAATACAGTTCCTTAGTACAACACATATATACGAATACAAGTGTTAAGCGCTTTGTAAGCGTGTCCAGTAAAATACGAAGCTATAGTGCGAAGCTTACGCAAACAACACTACACACTATTCACATGCAACATTACGTGCGTACGCCGTAAACTTTCCTTCTGAGTCTTACATTTTCGACTTGTTTTTGCCTTGACTTCAACAAATGTTTGCAAGAACACTTCTAGTTACTTGCCAAAAGTTTCGACAGAAGGATCCCGAAACAAAATTTTCGGAACGTAGTTTTATGTCATATTAGGTGATATTATTAATAATGTACTTTTAAATAGTTTTATTAAATTGGGATGATCTTCTTCTTATATATTTGTGTCTTATTGCGCGTATTTAAAATTAATTGTTTTCTACATTTGGTCGACATAAATAGCCCCTTCAATTAATCAAGAATCACAATAGTGCTGCAATATGTGTATGTATTTACACGAATATGCGATTTCAACACGCAACGCTAAGTTAACAGATATGTCTTTGTTAGTCTTGGTTAACGTAGCAACCGTCTTCTTCCTGGTTAACGTATGGTTTGCCAAGTACGTCGATCATGCCAGGAGTCGTAGGCTGGCCCGCCAGATCGACCGCGCCCTGAGCAACATCTTCCTCGTTCGTTACGTTTATGCCCAGTTCAGTGTCAGTCGTTTCGTCGACAGTCACAGGCCCCCCTGTCACTCCAGCCATACTGGACGCAGCCATCGTCAGATCCCTGTAGATACCTGAAACATTGAACAAACGGTGTCAATAGCTACCACTTGGTAGCGGACGACTCAATTTAAGGTCTCTGCATATATGCTTCAAGCGCATACTAATAAACATTAGACATTAGAGTATTTTAAAAATCTGACTTTAACAACTTTTTTACAGTGACACTAGAAGTCCATGTTTAAGTTCGAAAACCCGTTGTTCATTTGCCACATACTGAAATGCCTCACCACAATCAAGTAAAATATAATTTAACATGTTCAGTATCATTTAAAATTTAAGGGTATAAATTATAGAAAAATGAGTGCCAGTTTAATCTGTTTAATGCGTCATAACATCACAAGAACGGTATTTCATACTGTTATATTGAAAAGAAAAAAACTGTTTGTATACCAGGTTGGTCATGAATCAAGACCAATTGTTGATATGGCGTCCTATCGCTCATTGGCCGCGATGCGGTCGTTTGCTTCTCTGTTTCTGCCAATGCAATTTCTGGATTCACAGGCTGCCCTGTCACCTCATTAGTTCCTAGAGCAGCTAGGTGCGTTGCAACATCATCGTAGGAGGTATCTACGTTGTAGTATGCCCCAGCCGCTGACTCCGATGTAGCCGTTGTTATCTCTGTATCGTTAACTTTCAATACTGTAACAGGATCAACAGGCGCGCTTGTTATATTCTTACATATAGCGCCCCGAGCAGTAGGTGGTGTTGCAGCATAATCGTAGTGCGCCTCTAGATTGTAGTTAGTTTTAGGGCCAGACTGCTCTGACACATCGTTCCCACTTGAAGATTGCAGGTTCATGCTCCCTTCTGAAAGCAATAGTTTATTCATTTTTACATGTTTATAACGATAATTGCAGCTGACGAAAATAATCGTATTGTATGTTACTGTTTTTTACTTTAATCAATGCACGGATTCAAGTCGTGTTTCGAGACTCCAATGAAACAGGAAACACTTTATGTTTAAGATGATAGTAGATATTATACAAGTATTTACTTAGTAGCTGTGAAATATGCTGTGATATGGACCGCAACAATAAGTCTTGACCTTGGCTCTCGCCTAAGTCAATAACGACCTTTTGGTCATCAGCGTATTTCACAGCTAATAAGTGAATTATTATTATATGAACTATACATTTAATTATACACTTTGTCCTGATTTGTAAGCAGGATCTGCATATAGATTTTTATAGTTAACAACAGAGCAGTTTTCCATTCTATAAGTAGATCGGTTAATAACTGCTGACGCAAAATTGTGGAGGTATGATCAATCGTGTGGCTTTTATTTATAGGTCATATTTGAAATTAGTTTATTGAATAGTGCCTATGATTTGTATATAACCTATTTTTGACACAAAAATGTATACCTACATTTATATAAGAAAACTATGTTTGTTAATATAAGATGTTATGCAGTGCAATTTATAGATACGTCTTGATGACTCATTGTACCTTGTTGATGAATAACAACCTCCACAGACAGGACATGTTGCTGGTCGGCTTTATGCTTGTCCCCTTTAACGATATCGGCAAAACGGGTTGCCCTCGTCTCTTTCTTCATACGTGAGAGGGGTGTTAGGTAGGTACCCGGACTCTCTATGTATAAACAAAATGGTTATATTTATTTCTTAGAATATTGTACATTTTTTAGAAAAAAAAACATGTTTTGCTACGATAACAACAATGAATAATTTTCCTTTTCATTATCTTCTTTCAATTTTGGTTTCCATAGTAACCTAACCCTTGCCTTCTCGGGGCATTTTCTACATAACATTACAAATATGTTTATGAAAAACATCAGTATTGAATCAAAAATGGTGAATTTTTAGCAATTTGTTTAGCAACATTAAATAAACCGTGTTACTTTTTTTGGAATATACAAAAAAATGATGTATGACGTAATCAAGTCACGTCACTACGGTAAAATTTGTACTACTGCATTATAGTTCCATGCATATTGTGTAATACAAATATCATTATACGGAATAAATGCAAACAAGTAAGGGCGAAAAAGACAAGGCATTGCTAGTAAACTAAAGGTCTGTCAAGTGCACACATATATCTTTATAATGGTCATGGTACCTTGATGCTGAAGATCATCGTCCACTAACTCGTAGTGTGGCTGGTCGTTGTTTTCTATTGAAGTGGGCTCCTCCTCTTCTGCGTCAAAGTTCCATGCACATTGCATTAATCAAACATCATTACATGTTATAATAAAAACACAAACGCAAAGGCGAAAATTTAGACATTGTGTGTGAATTAATATAAATTACAACGTTACATATTCATTTTCTTGAATTTCATTATACCTTGTTTACCAAGAATTTCGTCGACAGAATAATAATGGGGCTCGTCTTCTTCAGTCCGTTCCTCAGTATCAATAAGGCGGGACGTCCCAGTTCCTTTCTGCACTAGACTTGCTGCGTTATAGTGCCATGCAAAATGTTTTGACCACAATATAATTTGATTGAAAGCGTACAAAAAAGCTAGGGCGAAACAGTGCAATAATAAAATATTTTGGAATTTAACTTTGCTGATATAATATAAAGTTGTGCCAAATATTGTCAAATATAAAGAAGCAACTTGGTAAAACGCTTTGATTTACTTCAGCCAGTGAACAACTTACAGTTCTTTGCCGGCATTTGATCGTGAAGCTCAATGTTTGAAGCTGATTCCGGTCCTTGACTTTTCGACGCCCTTCTGAAACTGTGCACTGAGATTATAATGACAAGCAATTGTACATGGTTTGGTTTCATCATGCACTTCTTTTACAAGAAGCAGGCTATGGCAATCAGCAAGTTGCTGATTCTTCGCAGAGTGTTAGATGATCATATTTACTGTGGGCATTTTTTACGTGAAACAGGGAGATGAATGACGTTTTATAGGTGAACAAAATCGACATACAACACATAGACGGGTAGAAATGCATACAGTTGAAAGTATTTTAATCAATAAAAAAGTGGACACTTTTCCAGATTCCTGCATCAGAGGAGATACATGTCAACAATAGCGATTGTTACCGTGTCCTTCATTTTGTTATACATTACATTGTCATGCTATTATTTTAATAAGAACAAATCTATGTCATTGTCACACAAGTATATATTGTATTAGTAGAAAGATAGGACAAATACATATTTTAGTTTTAGAAATATATGTTATTATATGGTATTTTGAAAAATGAAAGAGGGATTAAGATTTACATTTTATTGTTATACAACGTGTAGACTGTTCCAACTACTCAGTAAAGTTACATACTTTAAAAAACACAAGTCTACCTTCGTTTCCTGACGAAAATTGTGATGTAAACAGCAACCATAATAAGCAGGACTCCTGCTACCGAACCGCCTACTACAAACACGACGACGTTTTTGTCGCTGTTGTTGTCATCGTCGTTGTTGTCGTTGCTACGTTGGACTGTTGCAAATTGTAACAAGCACAGAAGGATGGCGGTTAGTGTGTGTTTAGTTAAAAAAATATAAATGTACAGTAAAAGATGGCGTTAATTAGTTAAAATGTACACTTTTTTTATGTAACATTTTGTATTTACTTCACACTCCAACCTTTTATAACTGCTTAATCAGTGTGTTAATAAGTTAGAAACGTTGTACCTTTTTTACACGAAGGTTTGGGGTTCCACGTATGGTCAGCGAGGCAGGTCGTTGTCGGCGATGACGAAGTAAAGCCTTGCATGCATCCGTATGTGAACGTGCTGTTAACCTTGCAATGTTGAGGCGTAAAACAC
>Ga0224511_10000982_pt1 | contig 15981 bp, 18 predicted proteins | sample SF_May12_sed_USG_2_FD_169988 | JGI IMG/M metagenome (GOLD analysis project Ga0224511, IMG submission 169988) | Sediment microbial communities from San Francisco Bay, California, United States - SF_May12_sed_USGS_8_1 | ecosystem: Environmental > Aquatic > Marine > Sediment | place: USA...
GCAGCCCCAGCTCTTTCAGACCCTCGGCCAACACCCGTACCGCCTTATCGTGGGGATCATTCCAGTGCCTTCCCGGCTTGACCTGATCAATGGCCGCCAGTTGCGCCTTAAGCACGAGATTATATAAGGCCTTTTGTTCGTCATTGTATTTTCCGTTCACGGGAAATGTACGGGTGATATCCGCAGCATACCCATCCATTTCTGCACCCGCATCGATCAACACCAAGTCACCACTGTTTAACTTCGAGTTATTTTCGATATAGTGCAAAATGCAACCGTTAGCGCCACCGCCGACGATAGGCGAGTAGGCCGGGAAACTACTACCGCCTTTTTTAAACTCATAGAGCAGTTCAGCTTCCAACTCGTACTCCATCATACCCGGCTTGCAAACCTGCATGGCACGCCTGTGCGCCCTGGCGGACACTTTGGCAGCGGTCTTCATTAAACGGACTTCTTCGGACCGCTTGATTAGGCGCATCTCATGCAGAATATGATCGATTCCAACAAACTCGCCCGGGGCATGCACACCGTTACGGGCTTTGGTGCGTACTTCGTTTACCCAGCTCATCAATCGATGATCGAAATCCGGGTAACGACCCATGTTGCAAAATACTTTCTCCCGATTTTCCAGCAACCCCGGCAGAATATCGTCCATATCATCAATAGGAAATGAGTCATCAGCGCCATAAATATCACAGGCACCTTCCTGGCCGGCACGATAACCGTCCCAGATCTCTTTTTCGGGATCACGTTCGCGACAAAACAAGATATATTCCCCGTGTTCACGCCCCGGAACAAATACCGCTACCGCTTCCGGTTCCGGAAAATGAGTCAGATAATAAAAATCGCTATCAGGGCGATAAGGATAATGGACATCGTTGTTACGCGTACTAACCGGCGCCGTGGGGATAATAGCTACACCGCCACCCATTTGCGCCATAAGATCCCGTCGCCGCTTTGCGAATAATTCTTTATCCATGGATAGTAACTACCTGCCTGAGTACCTATACAATCAGCTAGATTTCTGTTTTTCGTAACTCTGGTGAATTTCATCATACACTGCATGCGCACCCAACCGAACATACTCAACAAGTTCCGTCAGGTCTTTTTCCTGTTGCTCCGATTTACCGTCCCCTATAACAACTTCGGAAATACGCATAATATCTTTAACAATTTCCGGGGCGGTACCCGGCAATTGGGTAATATCGCCAGCGCCCCCGGCTACCAGGCCCAATAAATAACCGCTGCACCATTGGGCCAAGTCCATTACTCGTTGGGCCAACCCGCAATCATCCGGGCTCATCAACACCTGAAATTCAAAATTCGGGTTCTGTAACCAGCCCTGACTCTGTTCATGCAGTGATACCAGCATCTCAGACAGTATTTGGGCCTCTTTCTCGCGTGTTTTGTCTCTGTCAGCCAATAGCACCGGCACCCAGCTGGTGGCCTGTTTATCTTCGGTTGCAGCGGACAATACCCCGCAGATCACGCCATGGGCCTCGGATGCCCCGGTGGCCAAACCGGCGTTATCAAATGCAATATTTAGCTCATCGTAGGTCGGTATTCTCAAAGAAGTCTGCACAACTGCTGCCCTTGTCTATGCTGTAGAGGTGGATATTACCATTTTGGTGAATTGTTTCAGGTAGAAATCATACAAGCTCATCGCTTTTATATTATACTGGGGGCACCCAAAACACCGGAAAGTAGTTGACTCATAAAGAAAACCCTGTAAAAAATGTTGACCGCAAACCGGAGCGGTCCTATATTGATAACTGAACAAAACAGTTGGGATGGAACAGTTTGTGTCTGAAGATCTAAAAAATCTTGAAAGCCGGATTGATGCCCTGATAGATGCGTGCAGCAAGCTGAAAACGGAAAACAGCTCATTGCATCAGGAGAATGGCTCGCTGTCGGAGGAACATGGGAAGTTGCTGGAGAAAACCCGGCAGGCGCGTAGCCGCATTGAAAGCATGATAAATAGACTTAAAGCATTGGAGCGTGGTTAATGAAGCCTGGCGGTGAAGGCGTCAATATAAAAATTCTGGGCAAGGAATTTATGGTAGCCTGCCCTCCCAGCGAACAGCAGTCGCTTTCTGAAGCTGCCAATTACCTAGATGGTAAAATGCGGGCAATCCAAAAAAGCGGCAAAGTCATCGATGCGGAACGCTGCGCCATTATGGCGGCACTAAATATTACGAACGATCTTCTGCAAATTCAGCGCAATAGCGGCGATGTCCCTAAGGAACTGGGCAAAAAATTGCGGTTTTTGCAATCCAAAATTGAAGCCGCCCTGCAACAATAGTAGTTATCACATTTTTTTATAAAAGAAATTGATTAATATAGTGGAGTCCAGCTCCACTTTGGACGATAATGATGCTGTACCCTCTGCGGTGTTTGTATTGTTCTGTTAATCCTGTGGACCTATAAGTTAATACCAAGGGAGCCAGACTGTAGATGCCGTTGTGCAAGTCCACCTCGTAGTGGAAAGCCTGAAGCGTCTCTAAGGCACCCGATTTAATTCTGCCGGTTCAAGGCGGAAGGACAGTACGGCACAGGCGGAGGGTACCCACTTACGCAATGTTGACGGCATAACATGAATAACAAATCGCAATTGCGTGCCGAGTTTCGGGCACAACGTGCCGCACTAACATCCGCTCAACAAGAACAAGCCTCCCGGCAAGCCGCTCTACACCTAACCGCATCCCGATGGTTTCGCACAAGCCGCCACATCGCGTGCTACATCGCACATAACGGTGAAATAGATGTATTTCCGATTATCGAAAAAATATGGCAGATGAATAAAGTATGCTATCTGCCAGTGGTTTCTCATTTGTCCTGGGATCATCTGTGGTTTACACCGTTCGAGCCGGATACACCCTTTGTGCTAAATCGTTACGGCATTCCTGAGCCTGATATTGAACGCAGACACTGGATACGTGCCCAGCTGCTGGATCTGGTTCTGATGCCACTCGTTGCGTTTGATCTGTTGGGTAATCGCATCGGCATGGGTGCCGGTTTTTATGATCGCAGTCTGGCCTTTCTGCAAAGGCGCAACCATTGGCGCCGACCACACCTCGTTGGATTGGCTCATGATTTTCAAAAGGTTGAAAATATTCAGCCTGAGCCCTGGGATGTGGCCCTTCAAGGCGTCGTTACCGACAAACGGTTTTACACTATCGCCGGGTAAATATGACAGGATTCTACTGCATCAAGTTAGTCAAAAATGATGCTGTTATCGCACGCGCACCCTCAGAACAGATAATCTCATTGGAAGGCCACTGGTATTTTCCACCTGAGTGCGTAGATACTACCCGGCTTATATCAAGTGACCGTCTATATACTTGCCCAGAAAAAGGAACATCATTCTGGGTTGATCTACACATGGACAAACTCTATTTTAATGACATTGCCTGGGTGTATCCTGCAGAAACAACCAAGCCGGATTACCAATATATCGCTAACTACTATGGGTTTTTCCCTGAACATCAACTTTACTACTACGAGAAATGTAACTAGCTCTTATGAACTACTGGTTAATGAAATCAGAGCCCTCTGAATTCAGCATTGATGATCTGAAAACCCGCCCGAAACAGACCGAGCATTGGGACGGCGTGCGCAACTATCAAGCTCGTAATTTTATGCGCGACCAAATGCAGAAGGGTGATCAGATCTTCTTCTATCACTCTAACTGCGAGGAACCCGGTATTGTTGGCATTGCCGAAGTAGTTAAAGAAGCTTATCCTGATCACAGTGCTTTTGATCCGAAAGACAAGCACTATGACCCAAAAAGTGATAAAAACAACCCTCGCTGGTTTATGGTGGACGTGAAGTTCGTCAAAAAATTCAGGCATACCATTAGCCTGAAAGACATTAAAGACAACCCGATACTATCGGAAATGAAACTAGTTCAAAAAGGCAATCGGCTTTCGGTATTGCCGATCACTAAACAAGAGTGGAGTACCATCCTGAAAATGGAGAAATAACTATCATGAACCGAGAAAGAAAAAAACTGATTCTGTTTCTGGCGCTGGCAGCCTGTGTATCTTTTTCTGTCTATGCGGCGGACAATACGAGGGCCACGCATGCGAACCCAGTCGTCCGTATTGCTACCAACATGGGCAATATAGATGTGGAACTGGATTCAAAAAAGGCGCCCATTACAGTCAAAAACTTTATTGGGTATGTAGACAAGGGTTATTACAACGGCACGGTGTTCCATCGTGTAATCAAGGGATTTATGATTCAGGGCGGTGGATTTTTGCCCGGCATGCAGCCGAAAACACCCGGCTCACCCATCCGGAATGAGGCCAACAACGGTCTAAGCAATAAAACCGGCACTATCTCCATGGCCCGAACTAACGACCCCCATTCAGCAGCGGCACAATTCTTTATCAACACGGCCGATAACGTCTTACTAGACCATAAAAACGAAACACAGCAGGGCTGGGGTTACGCCGTGTTTGGTCACGTTGTCCAGGGCATGGAAATAGTCAAAAAAATTGAATCTTCCATGACTGGTCGTGTGGGCATACATGGAGATGTTCCAATTAACGACGTGATCATCACCAGAATAGAGCGACTAAAGCCCATCAGCGCCAAAAAGAATTGAGATCTCTGCCACTCGCTAAGGCCGGCAATGTCTGACTTCTCACATTTATCGGCGAATCTCAACCTCTGACGCCCCTGGCATTTGAATTACTGATTCAATTCACGGCACACTTACGCCCTGAATTCTCAATAAATCACTACCGGAGAAATGGTATGGAATGCATGACAAACAAACTGAAACATCCTGGCTTGCCACTAAAAGGAAGCGCCAGTTTTCCCAGATTTATCGCCACCGGATTATGCGCTCTGGCTTTAAGTGCCTGCGTTTCACAAGGGAAATACGAACAACTCATCATGGAACGTGACAACCTGGCTGAGCAAAACGAACAGCTCTCTAAAAATATTAATGAGAAGGAGACCAAGCTATCACTCACAAGTGAAGAACTAGCCGCTATTAAGGCCAAAAAAAAGGAGCAGGAGGAACTTTTTACGAAGTTGAAAACAGAGCTTTCCAGCGAACTGGATTCGCAAAAACTAACTCTGCGTCAGATGAATACCGGTATTAATGTTAACCTTCCGGAGGATATACTGTTCCCTTCCGGTTCTGCCGAGTTACGAGACTCTGGACGTGAGGTATTGAGCAAGGTCAGCGAACAACTAAATCAGACCAGCTACCAGGTGATTGTCTCGGGCTATACCGATAACGTTCCCATCAGCGGCAAACTAACCAAACGCTTCCCGAGTAACTGGGATCTGGCAGCCGCCAGAGCTACCAACATTGTGCGTTTACTGGAGCAAAATAATGTGCCTGCTGATAAATTGATTGCCGCATCCTATGGCGAAAACAGGCCAGTCGCTGACAACAGCACCGAAGAGGGCCGTCAACAAAATCGTAGAATTGAAATTCACCTGCGGCCAGTGATTGTAGAAACGGAAGAAAAAACCCAATAAACCCAGCTGTGCTGTAACGAGGCCGCATCCTGATTATTTGGAGATGTCTGGCCTCTTTACCGGCAGCACCTACCCGGCTGAACGCAGCCTAGTTCGTTACTGCAAAAACAAACTGTAGGCTGGATTATGGGTTTCTTCAGCATAGGCATAACCCAATGTATCCAGAAAAGTCTTAAATTCTTTTTTCTCTGCCATAGGCACCTGCATGCCTACAAGAACCCGGCCAAAGTCAGCGCCATGGTTGCGGTAGTGAAACAAACTGATATTCCAGCGCGCACCCATTTTTTTTAAGAAGTTTAACAAAGCCCCGGGGCGCTCAGGAAACTCAAAACGGTAAAGAATTTCGTGGTCGATATCGGGCGCACGACCACCAACCAGGTGACGGATATGCACTTTGGCAATTTCGTTATCAGTCATATCGAGGGTTTCATATCCATGCTTATGCAAGGCGGTTACCAGTTGCCGAACTTCAGCTATATCATGAATCTGAATACCGGCAAACACATGGGCTTTTTTCGGATCAGAATAACGATAATTAAACTCTGTTATGCCGTGTTTACCAATAACGGAACAGAATTTTTTGAAACTGCCAGGTCTTTCCGGGATTGTTACCGCCAGGATGGCCTCGCGTCGTTCACCCACTTCAGCGCGTTCAGCCACATAACGTAAGCGATCAAAATTGACATTGGCACCGGATGCAATAGCTATCAAATTTTTGTTTTTTATCTTTTCTCTTTCCACGTAAAATTTTAACCCCGCCACTGCTAACGCGCCGGCTGGCTCCAACACGGAACGCTGGTCTTCAAAAATATCCTTAATGGCAGCACAAATGGCATCGTTACTGACAACAATAATTTCATCCACATATTTTTTCGCTATGCGGAACGTTTCTTTTCCAACTTTGCGCACTGCGACACCATCGGCAAATATGCCTACCTGATCCAGCCGAATGCGCCTTCCGCTGGCCAAAGATCGAGCCATAGCGTCCGCGTCCTCCGGCTCAACACCAATTATTTTTACTTCCGGTCGCAGCTCCTTGATATACACGGCAATACCAGCAATTAAGCCACCGCCGCCCACAGGCACAAATACCGCCTCCAGCTCGCCACTGTGCTGCTTAAGAATTTCTGCAGCGATAGTGCCCTGACCGGCTATTACCTCCGGGTCATCGTAAGGATGCACAAAAGTCAGGCCCCGGCTCTTCTCGAGCTGCTGTGCATAGGCATAAGCTTCATCATAATTGTCACCATGAAGAACCACATTGCCACCGAGATTGCGCACCGCTTGCACCTTGATTTCCGGGGTCGTGCGTGGCATGACAATGGTTGCCTTAGCACCCAGTTTGGCAGCTGCCAGAGCCACTCCCTGAGCGTGATTGCCGGCAGAAGACGCGACCACACCTTTTCTCAACACTTCCCTGGATAACCCTGCCATTTTGTTATAGGCACCACGAAGCTTGAAAGAGAAAACCTGCTGCTCATCTTCCCGCTTTAGCCACACCTGATTGCCAAAGCGCTCGGATAACAGGGGCGCATGGGCAAGGGATGTTTCGATGGCCACATCGTAAACCCGGGCTGAAACAATTTTCTTTAAATAATCTTTGGACATACTCCTAATCTAACAGACCCTTATTCATGGGGCGAGCCAAAACCTGTATTTTGACCGCCGGCAGGCGCTTTCCGGCTTGCGTTGCTTTGCCTTTGAGGGTCGAATGGCGGTATTCTCTGCCACCTTGTAAAAATTAAAACAATGGTAATCCAATGAATCAGGACGAAATGAAAAAGGCCGCCGCCCTGGCGGCAATCGACTACGTGGAGTCAGGCATGATCGTGGGCGTAGGTACAGGCTCTACGGCCAACCACTTTATAGATGCCCTGGCAGGAATTAAAGGCAAACTCGATGGTACTGTCGCAAGTTCAGTTGCATCGGCGGATCGCCTCAAGGGCCACGGTATACCTGTGCTGGATCTGAACCAGACAGGAGGCCTGGAGTTATACGTGGATGGCGCCGACGAGGCCACCAAATATCTTCACCTGATCAAGGGTGGTGGTGGCGCCCTGACCCGCGAAAAGATCGTGGCGGCCGCCAGCAAGAAATTTGTCTGTATCGCAGACGACAGCAAATTGGTTGACAGGCTAGGGAAATTCCCATTACCCGTGGAAGTGATCCCGATGGCCCAAAGTTATGTGGCCCGTGAAATCGTAAAGCTGGGAGGCGAACCAAGACTACGTGAAGGGTTTACTACCGACAATGGCAATATCATTTTGGATATTCACGCATTGGATATCATTAATCCTGTGGAGTTGGAAACCAAGCTCAATCAAATCACCGGTGTCGTCACCAATGGCTTATTTGCTATCCGGCCGGCGGACGTGTTGATTCTGGGGGGAGCAGAAGGTATTAAGGTATTAAAATAAAAACAGAAAAGCTGCGCCCGGGAAGCAATTAAAACTCAAACTGCACACCTACGCCTTCTTCGGTTTCTCGCATAACATCGGCGGTCACCTGCACAGCGGGCGCGGCGGTTTCTATGGGCCACTTTATGGTTAAATGGATTTTTGAGCCAGCGGTGGGCATCGGGTCCGAGGCCTCCATCTTTTCCAGAAACGTACCTGTTCGGCTGAGATCACGGGCACGCATAGTCACTGTATTACCATCAGGCAAAATGACATCCACCAATATTTGAACGGGGTCGCGAAATGCCGCCCGCCGCTCTTCTTTTTTTGCATTCTCCATTATTGCCTCTGTCACCGTGCCAGGTTATTAATCCAGTGAATTAAAACAAATTTAGCCTCTGGCAATTGTCCGTGCAAGGAATTACTACCCTAAAATCGGAAAGAATACCGGATTAATACAACCCTGAATCAGCAGCAAAGAACACGTTGACGCATATCAAGGAAAAATTTTCGATTTTCGGTCATTTTCTGATGTCGTGATGGCGATATAATACCTAATTTACATAAGGTTAAAGCACATTAACCATTGGAGGTGTGTAATGACCATTTCACTAACGTTACTGGAATACCTTGAGTGGGCCGGCGTTGACTACGAAGTCATTCCCCACAAATATACCGAAAATAGCCTGCAAACTGCGAAAACAGCCCATGTCCCGGCCAATAAACTGGCAAAGTGCGTTCTGCTCGAGGATGAAAATGATTATCTCATGGCCGTTTTGCCGGCAGATCATCGCATCAAGCTGTCCTCGCTCCATCGTCAGCTTAACCGCAACCTGGAACTGGCATCGGAATCGGAAGTTGCTTATCTGTTTTCTGACTGCGACATAGGCGCTATACCCCCAATCGGCCAGGCCTACGGTTATGAAGTGATTGTCGACGACAGCCTGACCGGCTGTGACGACATCTACTTTGAGGCGGGCGATCACCGGGATCTGGTACACTTAAGCGGCCGGGATTTCCGGGAAATTATGGGCAATGCCCGCCAGGGTCACTTTAGCCAACAAGCGTAGAGTCACACCCCTACAGCCTAACCGCCCTCGCTGCCAGGCGAGCAGTGCGGCTGTTTTTCCGTAATCTGGTTCTATCTACCTCTATACCCTTCTTTAATTTATGTGTAAAAGAAGTGGTCTCATATTTGCATGATTTGTTAGACATTCCATGGCAAAGTCCCGTTCTCGGGCAGAAGCCGCCATTGAATCTATAATCAATAGTGCTATTAAATATAAAAACCTGTTTCTAAGAGCGAAAGCATGGCAGACGCTGCAGTCGATAACCTGGGAAAACCGACGATATTGCTGGTTGATGACTCCCGAGTTATCAGAAAAACCATCATCAAAATGCTAGGAACAGCCTATAACATCGTGGAAACCGGCGACGGTGAAGCGGGCTGGCGAACCTTGTCACAAGTAAGTCAGGTTGATGTACTGATCACTGATATAGAAATGCCCCAGTTGGATGGCTATGGTCTTATTTGCCGCATTCGCGCCGCCGAAGATCATGGACTGGCGGAAATCCCCATTATTGTCATCACCGGCGCCGAAGATGACATTACCAAGGAACGGGCCTACGCTTGCGGCGCCAATGACTTTATCCTGAAACCCATTGAGCCATCCCAACTGCGCGGCTGCGTCAATGCCCACCTGGAAGAAGCCAAACGGGCTGAACTGGAAAAAGCCCCAGTCGCCGCGCCTGCGAAAATGGAGGAGGCGATACCCGTCAATAAAGCCATTGGCAAACTGCCGGCCATCGATGCTGCCCTGTTAACCCTGCGCAGCAAGAGGTCCGCGTCTATCAAACCTTTTGCCCTGGATTTGGCCCTGAGAATCATGCCGCTATTGGATTACTGCAATACTACCTTCACCCTGGGGCTGGATAAGGAAATCCTGATGATGAAAAAGAAGATTCTTGCCGCCCGTTAGACACGACGGCGTGGTTTGTCAACGACTAGAGCAAGACAATATGGTCCATAGGATTAATCCCCAGTGATCCGGCCGGTAATACGCGTTTAATTTTCAACTCCTCACCCTTCGTGCTCTTATGCACACTTAAGTCTGCAACAATTTTCTTACCATAAGGCTTGAGGTTCTCATTCAGGACCAGGGATACCTTGGGTTTGAGGCGCCTGGAACGGTTAATCGTCACAACGACACCTATGCCGCCGGCACTAAGCTCGACCAGGCTACCGATGGGAAATATCCCCATACACTTAATAAACTCTTCCACGAGACTGGCGTTAAAATCCTTGTGCCGCCACTCATACATCATCTTAAGCACCTCTTCAGCGGACAGTGCGGCGTGGTAGGTTGTATCACTGGTAATAGCGTCATAAACATCGACGATGGAACCGATACCACCGACATAACCAATTTGATCGCCTTTCAACTTATTGGGATACCCGCTGCCATCGTGTCGCTCATGATGCTGTTTTATAAATTCGAGTGCTAGAGGCGGCACGTCTCCAGACTTCTCCAGGATTTCTATACCCCACTGTATGTGTTTTTGCATAATGGCAAATTCATCGGGCGTCAGGCCTCCCGGCTTATCCAGTATCTCCTTTGGCACCCTGGCCATACCCACATCGTGTAACATCGCGCCCATACCCAGCGTTGCCAGATCTTCCTTGCTGAAAACAAGATGCCGGCCGAAGGCCAATGCCAATACTGCTGATCTGACGCTGTGTAGCGCCGTATATTCACTTACATCCTTCAGCTGACTGAGACATACCAGGGCATCCGGATTACGCACAACACTGTCTACCATACTGCCAACTACTTTTTTGGCCATGGGTACGTCAACCTTCTTGCCCTTTTCCACGTTCTCTACCACTTCCCGCATGGCGTCCCGGGCCTTTGTCTGAATAGCCCGGGCCTCTCGCAATTCCTGCTCCAATGGCGTCCGATCCTGATAAGCCGGTGCTTGGACCTTGTTTTCTGACAACGGCATTTCCGCCAGGCGCCTGAATTCCCTTTTAAGCTGTTTATCTTTCTCTTCCAGCTCACGGGCGCGGTTTGCTGCCCCGCGGTTTGCTGCCTGAGGGATAAAGTCGATACCTAACTCAGTATCAATATATACATAAGTACAATGCTTCTGCAGATCAACGATATCACTGTCATTCTTGATTTCGAATCCCTGAAACAGGAAAGGTGATTCCACCCACGGCCTGTCAAGATCCGAAACATACATGCCCTTTGCAATATCCCTGATGTCGACTTTTTTCTTCATAAACGATTATGCTTCTTCTTTAGGCCCAGGCATCCAAATTGATACGGTATTCCTTTTCGCGTTCAAGGATGGTGTTATTGTTTGCCTTTAACAATCTACGCACCAACACCAGACCAGTGCGCGGGAAATAATAAACCTTGCGTGGATAGCTGCCCCCCATGCTTTTGGCGGCAATTTTAATTTTCTGTGACTTCAGGTGGCTAATCAGGAAATCGGATGTTAACTTGCCAATATCAGGGCCGCTTCCATGCTGCATTAGTTTAGCGCCACCAAATACCTTTGCCTCAAGATATTTTCGTTGTGCACCTGCACACATTAGTTGTTCAATCAGCGTTTCCATTGCATATACACCGTACTTCACGGCTCTGCTATCAGGATTTTGCGCACCGCTACCCCTGTCTGCCAACATGAAGTGATTCATGCCACCGATACCCCTGGCTCTGTCACGCACACAGGCACAGACCGCTGAGCCAAGCACAGTCACCACCATTTTATGTTGTTCGGTAACATAAAACTCTCCTGGCAATATCTTTGCCGCCTCAATCTCAAATCGTGGATCCCAATACAGATTCGGTGAAATAGCTTCTATGGTGTTTTGTTTTTGCGAAAACATCAGTTAACTCGTCAAAAATCCCGGTCGCTTATAGCAACAAGTCCAAACCACATTTTCTGTATACATAGTAAATCAGTCTTACGGCGATGCCCAGAGTTTTATCAACACGCCGTGAGCGGTTGCAATATATCTGCCATCCGCCGAGACCGCCATGGATTCAATAACAGTTGTATCCGTTGACAACCGGTGTCCAATAGTCTGACTACCAGTATTCCACATCAATAGCTCCGAGGAGGAACCTGCCGCCAACACCCAATGGCTGTCCGGACTGAAACCAACATTCTTGATAGTCTCAGGCGCTTCTGCCAAAGGTCGATCGCTTTCGGTGAGCCCTACATTCCATAATTTCAAAAACCCTCCGCTACCTGCTGTCGCCAACCATTTCCCATCGGGTGAATAGAGCACTGACGTTATTTCCTTATCATGCGCCGTAAAGTTGGCCAAAGGCGCCCCGTTAGACATAGCCCAATACTTTACTTCTCCGCTGCTATCCCCTGTCGCCAACCATCGACCATTGGGGGAAAAAGCGGCTGCTGTTACGTTATGGTCGTATTGAAGTTGATAGATAATACTTTTTTGCTTCAAGTCCCAGACGATGACCGACTTGTCCTCGCTCGCTGACACCAGCCGCGCACCGTCGGGTGAAAAGGAAAGACGATTTATATTGCCGACATGGCCCACCAGCTTCGCCACCTCAGCGTTTTGAGATAGACTCCACACAACAATACTATTATCACTGCTAATGGTGGCCAATAGATCGCCGTCGCTTGATGCAGCTATTATTCCTTCCCGGTTCTGTTGTGAATGCAGTGTCTTTACCAGCTCACCCGTCGCTGTTTTCCATATTTTGATAATGCCGTCGGCACTAGCAGAGGCAAGTAACGAGCCATTTTGCATAAATGCCATAGATTGCACCTGGTCCACGTGCCCACTTAACAACTGGGTCCTCTCTTTCGCAGGGTTAAATCCACCGGACACCATCCTGATTTCGCTGACTGGCACATTGGTTGCTTGCGCCGCTTCCATGGACTGCTCCGCACTTGGCCGGTCCCTGCGTAGACGGAAGGTGCGCATGAATTTGTCTTCTATGGGCGTATAAACAGCACTCACCTTTTCTGCCACTACACTAACTGCTCTTTCCAGCTCCTGTTCGTTAATCATGCCCGCCTTGAGCATAAAGATGAACATGATCCCTGCGAAAATCGATCCAAATAACATCTTGCTCCATATGCTTCTTTTTTCTTCCACCAAACTGTCATCAATAGAGGCGATACCTATAAACCCGGATCTATATAAATTGCCTTTATTCTCTTCCGGCTCATCATTGGTCATGCCTTTTCCCATTAAACCATTCTGCAGCGACCTGGCATTTCTTGGTCTGTCCTCCGGCGCCAGTTGCATGGCCCAATCCACACACTCCCTGACGTAAGAAGAATAAATAGGTCGTTCAAACTTGGTAGCTGGTATCAAGGGATCAGGCAGTTTTCGCTCGGCAGCCTCAAAGCGATTAATAGTATTTGTTGGTTGTTTGCCTGTAATGCAGCGATAAATGGTGGCACCGATAGAATAAATATCTGACCAAGGACCCTGGTCTCCCTTATTGGGATAATTTTCGATGGCTGTGTAGGCAGGCGTCAACGCAACGGCTTTTTTCTCCTCGCCCTTGGTCACGCGACTGGCCGAACCAAAGTCAATGAGCATCGGCTGACCGGAGGCGCGCAGATAAATATTGTCGGGTTTTATATCGAGATGCAGTATACCGGCATCATGTACAGCCTGCAGTCCACTAAGGATGGGCAAAAAAATACTAAAGAGGGACTTCTCATCCAGAAACCCACCGCGTTTTCGCAAATAAGACTCCAGACTCTCTCCCTGTTCGTACTCCATAACCATATACGCAGTACCATTGGCTTCCAGAAAACGCAGTACCCTGACAATATAGTTATGCTTAAACTTGGCCAGCACTCGAGCTTCTTTCAAAAACTCTTCCAGACCCCACTGGTAACTTTCGGCAGCAGTGAAATTGGCAGGCGTGATGGTGGACTGCTCATCTCTCACGGCAAACGACTGAGGGAAATACTCCTTAATGGCCACTAGCGAATTCAACTTAGTGTCCTTGGCCAGATAAGTAATACCGAAACCCCCATGACCTAGCACAGAGTGGATCTGGTATTCACCCAACAGATAGTCTTGTGGCAGTGCTGTGTGAGATTGACTAGCGGCCATTGTTTAATTTGGGCTCATTTTATGCGTCATTACGGAAACAACTTCTTTCGGACCTGCCTGATTGCTTTTCCCGGAATAGGCTGGGAAAAATTGCGGTTGAACCCGCTTGTCCCCTGATCAGGACTCCCTGTTAGTTATATAGCCCAATAAATGGTGCTCAGAAAGCGGCTTCAGCCCAATGACAAACCTGCGCTTGAGGGGGGTTAAATTTCTTCCTAACACAAAATTTTTTTATCTGGCGCGCAAGTTGACGCAAATCAACGCAATATTCGACAAAATCACTATTATTAGAAGGTATTTAATGGCTGGAGGGCATAACATGACACCATTAACTATCACAGTTATTTTGGCATTACTGGCAACAATTGGAGCGTTTGTCACCGGGATCTACTCCATGATCCATGGTGGGGCGTTCGATGAAAAACATGGCACTGAGTTTATGGCAGCCCGCGTCGGATTCCAGGGGTTGACCGTAGTATTGATGTTACTTGCCCTGTATTTCGCTGCGGCTTAAAACGGGAGCGCCGAGCTAACAAGAGCCTTCGGGCAGCATAAACCTGCCCGAGGTGTTTTAATTGAGCTTGTTTTTTGGATAAGGACGAACCGGCAAAGGAATGGCCTCCACCCCTTCTTCAATCAATGCCTTTGCTTCCTCCCGGGTGGCGCTCCCACGTATGTTCCTGGCCTCTGCTTCTCCATAGTGAATTTTCCGGGCCTCTTCCGGGAAATCCGCCCCAACATCCTTAAAGTGCTGATCAACATAATCATGGAGCTTTTCGAGAGCATTCCAGGTTGCCAGTTGTTTTTCAGAGGGGGCTTTGGCCGCGGTATCCGGGACCTTCTGAGGTGGTTTGGCGTGGGTATTAATGTAACTGGCTGTTGGTAATTTTTTAACTTGCCGTGAACCACATACCGGACAGCTGAGCAGGCCATTTTGCTCCTGTTCCAGATAATCCTCGGAGCGATTGAACCAACCTTCAAACTGGTGACCCGCCGCACAATCCAGATCGTAAATTATCATCGCTTGTTTTCCGTGATTTTGACATTTCTTGACTTTACTATTTGGGGATTACACCCCCCAATTTCCAGGCCAGCATAGGTTAAGGCTTATTTACCGCCAAAATCGGCGTTTATGCCCCAAGGCCAAACTTAATAAACCAGAGCGTAGTATACGACATAAATCCATGACAATAGACCATGAATTATCGCCCACAAAATTGACTTGTTAGCAGACCAGGAAATTGCGATGGCTAAAGCAGTGCCAAAACCGATGCCGGAGCGGGCAATTTCGCCTCGATACATATACACTTTGCTTGTCATTGTAATAGGTTTAACCTCACTGGCTGACTTGTTCTATGGGGTTTTGCATATTGATGCAAAACCCCCATATTGTTTGTTTGACGTAATACGGATTGAACCCAGTAATCTACACAGGGTCAATCTTCCCTATACAACCAATTTTTATAGCTTTGATTCATGAACCGAATTCACAAAAAAACTGACACTGATTCTGGCAAAACAACCCAAACCGGCTGCCCGGCAATTGTCCATCCCGCTTTTCGCTGGTTAAGAAGCCAGCCTATTGAATCACTCAATCTGGTAATTGAAGAATATCAACACATTGTTACCGGAGCCCAGCATTTTCATCTGACCTCCGACAACCCGGAAAATGTATTCCTGGTAGCTTTGCGTACTGTCCCCATGGACTCTACCGGGGTCGCCCATATTCTTGAGCATACCGCACTGTGTGGCAGTGAGCATTTTCCTGTACGCGATCCTTTCTTCATGATGATCCGGCGCTCGCTTAATACGTTTATGAATGCCTTTACGTCTAGCGATTGGACAGCCTATCCATTTGCCAGTCAAAACAAAAAAGATTTTTATAATCTACTCGATGTTTATCTGGACGCTGTTTTCTTTTCCCGTCTGCATGAGCTTGATTTTGCTCAGGAGGGGCATCGACTG